>Ga0209191_1000322_pt1 | contig 37800 bp, 37 predicted proteins | sample S_130626_EF_Meta_FD_187320 | JGI IMG/M metagenome (GOLD analysis project Ga0209191, IMG submission 187320) | Freshwater microbial communities from Lake Simoncouche, Canada to study carbon cycling - S_130626_EF_MetaG (SPAdes) (version 2) | ecosystem: Environmental > Aquatic > Freshwater > Lake ...
GACTGCACAGAGCTTCTGTTTATTGATGCGGATGTCATTGTCACGCCTGACGACATTCTGCGCTTGATGGCCCAGAGCGGACACATGGACATCACTGCGGGTGCATATCCACGCAGAGCTAAAGATGCCAAGTTCTTTGCTGATGTCTACTATGACCACAACGGCGAGTTAGAGTTTGAAGGCTCTATGATGCGTTTAAAGCGTGCTCCTACAGGTTTTATGCTGATCCAGCGCCACGTCATTGAGCAGATGATTGCAGCGCATCCTGAGTGGACTTATGAAAAATCCCCAACAGAGAAGATGTCAGCAGTGTTTGACTTTGCTATCCGTGATGGCAAGTATGTTGGTGAAGACTACCTGTTCTGCGACCGCGCAACTGAAATGAACTTTACAGTCTACCTAGACGTAGACATTAGCCTGCCGCACGTCGGCCAAGAAACGTTTGAGCGCAATTTCCGCGAGGAGGTTGTGATGCCTTTGCTGGAGAACATTTACCAGCATAAGTTGAAAGTTGTAAATGGCTAAGAGTGCAGCATGGACGAGAAAAGAAGGCAAGAACCCGAATGGTGGTTTAAACGCCAAGGGCCGAGCCTCTGCCAAAGCGCAAGGCATGAATTTGAAACCGCCCCAGCCAGAAGGAGGCTCCCGGCGAGACTCTTTCTGTGCGAGGATGAGTGGCATGAAAAAGAAGCTAACGAGCGCCAAGACAGCCAACGATCCGGATTCACGCATCAATAAAGCTTTGAGGGCTTGGAATTGTTAGATCTAAATACAGCATGGTCTGCCATCTTGTCATTAGTGATTGGATTGTTAGGCTACATGATGAACGAAAAGTTCAGGGAACTGGCACGTGTCACGATCCTGTTGAACAAAACTCGTGAGGAGGTAGCTCGTGATAACGTTACTCAAGCAGAAATTGACCGCATTACAAGTCACATTGACCAACGCTTTAATAAGCTTGAAGAAAAAATTGACCAGCTTATTCGGCAAGGGAGATAATGATGCCAAGTAGTTCTAAAAAACAAGCTGATTTCATGCGTGCGGTGGCCCACAGCCCATCATTCGCAAAGAAGACCGGAGTGCCCATGTCAGTGGGCAAAGACTTTTCAGCGGCTGATAAAGGCCGTAAATTTTCAAAAGGCGGCACTATGGCTAAGAGCGACATGAAAGAAGACATGGCCATGGACTTGAAACAAGATAAGTCTATGATGCAAAAGGCTGTAAACAAACATGAGAGCCGCCTGCACAAAGGCCAGCCCATGACCAAACTTGCAAAGGGTGGTTACACCCGTGCAGCAGACGGCTGTGCCACTAAGGGTAAAACCAAGGGCACAATGATTACCATGAACAAGGGCGGAATGGCCTGCTAAGGAGTTGATATGGCGACTAGAAAACCTATGAAGAAGTTTAAACGCTACGAAGGTGGCGGCGAAGTTATGGGCGAAATGGATCCCATGGAAGCCGCTGCTAAAAAACGTGGCCTAGAGATGTCAAACAAAGAAGCTCCTGTAGGCTTCTTTGAGCGTATCCGCGCAGGTAATATTGACCAGCCCGGTACAGAGGCGTACAACCGCTTTGGTGCTGGCCGTGGTAAAGCTGAGGCTCCCGCTCCTGTTACTGTGCGTCCTCCTGCAACGCCTGCAATGCCTGCCGCATCTTCACGTCCATTGTCTGATGACATGTATTCAGACTATGGCCCAAGTGCTGGCCGAAGTTCTAGTGAAACAATCACGCCTACACGTCCTATGGCTACTAAGCCTGTAGTGCCAGCTAAACCAACTGCCACGCCAGTACCTCCATTAAGCACTGGTGGCCCTGATCGCAGTAGTTTAATTAACAAGCCTTCGTTAAATACCAACTACAGCAATGAAGGCCGTAACAAGCCTGCGCCAGCCGCTCCTACCAAGCCCACCATGGACACTAAAGCCATGAATGAGGATGCCAAAAAAGCTATGGCTGATGATCCAAGCTCTTTAATGGGTATGGCTGGAGCCGGTGCAGCAGCTTTGTTTGGCGCAAGCAAATTAGGCAAGATGTTTAAAGGCGCAAAGAACGCCGCCAGTGCTGGAAAAAGTTTAATTACATCTCCAGCGGCAAAGAGTGCCATGGGTAAAGCTGATGACGCAAAAGCAGCCTCAGCCTACGACAAGCTGAAGAAAAGCAGCTTTACCAAGGGCGACGATGTTACCGATGTAGTACCCAAATCTACTGCTATGAAGCAGTTAGGTAAGCCGACTGGCAAGAAACCATTGGATGAGTCTGATACTACAGGCGGCGCAATCGGCTACAAACGCGGCGGTAAGATGAAGAAGTATGCCTCCGGTGGAATGGTTTCATCTGCGTCTAAACGTGCTGACGGTATTGCCACTAAAGGCAAAACTCGTTGCAAGATTTGTTAAGGAACTATCATGAGTCCAGCAGAAAAAGAAGCTCGTCAAGAGCAAGCCGACCGCAAAATGCGGGCACAGGCTGAAAAAGCTTACAACAAAGAAATGCCAGAACCTGACACTACGTTTGGCAATTTAGGTAAAAAAGCAGTTGCAGCCACGATGGCTGTGCCTGCTGGCATAGCAGGGGCTACTTTGTTAGGTCTTCAGCCGGGCAGCCCCGGCATGATTGATTCTGCAAAATACGGCGCAAAGACCATGTATCACACTGTTATGGGTGATAAAAAATCCAACGACAAAGCTGAAAAAGATTACATGGATTCGGCCAAACGCGCTCAAAGCATTGAGACTAAACGCAATACTGGTGAAGATACCAATGCTGCTGGTGACTCATACAAAAAAGGCGGCATGACTGCCAAGTACCAGTCATTTTCCAAGACAGGTAAACCTGATGGCATGAAGAAAGTAACCAAGATGGCTAACGGTGGCTTTGTACGTGCTGCCGATGGGATTGCCCAGCGTGGCAAAACCCGTGGAAAGTTGGTTTAAACATGATTGCCAGCCGTGGAATGGGAGCCATGCTCCCTAGCAAAATGCCCAAAGGTGTCAAGAAAGCCCGTCGGGATGACACTGACTTTACTCAGTACGCTGAAGGCGGCGAAGTGGAAGAAGAAACGTTACCTAGTGATGTTAAATTTAACGTACAACGTCCACGTTTAAACCTTAAACAAAAAGAGTTGTCGGGTCGCTTAACTGCCGATACGCAACTTGGTGCTAACACATCTTTGCAAGGCTATTTAGATGGCGGTATTAACAAGCGTGGCCCAAATGTTAAAGGGTTTGGTGTTAACCTAACTCATCGATTTGCCAAAGGCGGTGAAGTCTGGGATAAGCCAAGGCCTGAGGGTTTGGCTAAACCCAAGAAATTAGCGCCTGCAAAAAAAGCAAAAGCCAAGGCTATGGCTAAAGCCGCAGGCCGCCCATACCCAAATTTAGTTGATAACATGAGAGCGGCTAAGAAATGACCACTACCGGCAGCACCCTCTTTAATCTTGACTTCACGGAAATTGCCGAGGAAGCATGGGAGCGTGCGGGCAGGGAGATGCGTTCAGGCTATGACTTGCGTACAGCACGCAGATCAATGAACCTAATGACCATTGAATGGCAGAACCGTGGTATCAACATGTGGACAATGGAGCAGGGTTTCATTAACCTGACTCCGGGTCTGGCGACGTATGCTTTGCCTACAGACACAATTGATTTGTTAGAGCAGGTTATCCGTACAGGCCAGAACTCAGCATCCACACAGGCTGACTTAACAATCACCCGTATTAGTGTTTCTACCTATGCGACCATTCCAAACAAACTCCAACAAGCCCGTCCAATCCAAGTCTGGGTTCAGCGTTTGTCTGGAGAAGTTAACCCAACGGCTGCGATTTTGGATGGAGCCATCACCTCCACGGCAACCACGATCACGCTTAACACGGTGGTTGGGTTAGCTGGATCAGGATTTATTCGTTTAAACAGCGAAGACATCTATTACACCTACATATCAGGGAATACCCTAAGCGGTGTATTCCGTGGGCAGAACAACACAACTGCTGCTGCACAAGCGGATGGCACGGCTGTCTTTGTTCCTCAGCTTCCTGCGGTTACTGTCTGGCCTACGCCTGATAACAGCACGCCCTACCAGTTTGTTTACTGGAGACTGCGCCGGGTTCAAGATTCTGGCGCTGGTGTAGAAACAGCCGACATGAACTTCCGCTTCCTGCCCTGCCTTGTGGCTGGGTTGGCGTACCACATTGCCATGAAAGTGCCTGAGTTGATGCCTCGCCTTGAGATGCTCAAGGCTGCATACAACGAGCAGTTTGATCTGGCAGCCGGTGAAGACAGGGAGAAAGCCGCAATTCGGTTTGTGCCCCGTCAGCAGTTCATTGGTGGGAGTATGTAATGGGTAACCGATTTGCATCCGGCAAGATAGCGATTGCTGAGTGTGATCGGTGCGGCCAGCAATACCAGTTAAAGAAGCTTAAGACTGAGGTCATTAAGCAGCGCCAGTATCAGTTGCTGGTGTGCCCAGAATGCTGGGATCCAGACCAACCGCAGTTAATGCTTGGTACGTTCCCAGTGGATGATCCTCAAGCTCTACGCAATCCGCGTAGGGATACAACATATGTCACCTCAGGTGTAAACGTTAATGGGTACACCTCAGGCGGTTCGAGGGATATTCAGTGGGGCTGGAATCCCGTTGGCGGGGCCAGTAATTTTGATGATGCGTTAACGCCAAACTACTTGGTGGCAACGACATTTGTTGGTACAGTTACAGTATCTTAAGGAGTTTAAACATGGCTTACACACGATCAGCAGACGGCATTGCCAAAAAAGGCAAAACCGAAGGCACAAACCTTGGCAACAGCGGCCCCACTCAGAAAGAAATGATGGGCGGCAAAGGCAAAGGTAAGGGCAAAACCAACGCCGACATGAAGTCTATGGGACGTGGTTTGGCAAAAATTGCAGCACAGAAGCGAGGCTAATCATGGCTACATTCAGCAAAAAGATGATGGGCAAAGAAGTTGGCGATGCCAAAGTCTATGCCAAGCCACACACTATGTCTGGCAAAGAAGTGAAAGCTTCTTCTACGCCCGGCAGTGGCCCTAACCGCAGCAATGCAGCCAATGTCGATATGTCTGTAGGCAACATCAGCCGTTCGGCTGGTAATGAAGCAGTCAAGACATCTGGCATTAAAGTCCGTGGTACTGGTGCAGCTACCAAAGGTTTGATGGCTCGTGGCCCAATGGCCTAAGGTTTAAACGATGGCAATGACATACGCCCAACTCGTGGCTGCGGTACAGGATTACACGCAGAACACGTTTGACACGACCACGATCAATACAATGATCAAGCAGGCGGAGCAGCGCATCTATAACACGGTGCAGATTGCCAACTTGCGTAAGAATGTCACGGGTGTACTGTCTACCGGCAATAAGTACTTGGCCTGTCCAGAAGACTTCCTGTCGGTATACAGCCTTGCCATATACCCTTACAACACCACGACTGCCACTGGCACGTCTGGTGCAAAGAGCATTGTTGTGACCAGTACTACCGGCGTGGCGTTAGGCCAGCAGGTTACGGGTACAAACATTGGAACTAATGCCATTGTGCGCGGGATCAGTGGAACAACAATCTATTTGACTGTAGCCAACAGCGGTACTGTGTCCACTACGGTCACCTTCCAAGGCGACTACCTGTACCTGCTTAACAAGGACGTTAACTTCGTCCGTGAGGCGTATCCATTGAGCGCAGTGGTGTCTGAGCCTAAGCATTACGCCATCTTTGGCCCGCAGTCTTCCAACGTCAATGAGTTGTCGTTCATCCTTGGCCCTACGCCAAATGCCAACTACTACGCTGAACTGCACTACTATTACTATCCAGAGTCTATTTGTACCACCACAACCACATGGCTGGGTGATAACTTTGACTCTGCATTGCTGTATGGCACGCTGTGCGAGGCCGGAACATACATGAAGAGCGCACCGGAAGACGGTATGTATAAGACGTACCAAGAACGGTACGTTCAGGCTATTGCTCTTCTCAAGAACTTGGGTGACGGCAAACAACGTGCTGACGCTTACCGTGATGGTCAGATTAGGGTTCCTGTGGCATGAGTTACATCTTACAAACCCAAACGACCAGCTTTAAAACACAGCTTTATACAGCCGTTCATAACCTATCCACGGATACGTTAAAGATTGCCCTGTACACGGCCAATGCTGATTTAAACGAGGCAACCACTGTTTACACGACTACCGCAGAGGTGACGGGTACAGGATACGTTGCAGGCGGGGTGGCCTTGACTGGTGTAACCATTAACTCGTCTGGCTCTACGGCTTATGTAGACTTTGCTGATGTAGTGTTTAACGCATCGGTTACGGCTCGTTGTGCGTTGATCTACAACGTCACGCAGGGTAACAAATCCATTGCTGTGTTGGACTTTGGGTCTGACAAAACCTCTACCAATTTCACCATCACAATGCCTGCTAACACAGCGACCGCAGCATTGATTCGTTCTTCTAACTAAGGAGTCACCATGACTATTGACAAAATGACTGCCACCGACATGGTGCAAGCATCTACTAAATACAACACAATGCCTGAAGACTCTATGAGTATTGAGGGCTTTTACACTGCTGTCTGCCACGGCGCTGACGGTCAGCTTAAGTGGACAGAGCCTTTCTGCAACTTGGTCACTACAGTTGGCAAGAACTTTACGCTGGACACCACGCTGGGTAACACCGCTGGCGGCGCAGTTGTGATGGGTCTTAAAGGTACAGGTACAGCAGTTGTAGCTGATACGCAAGCCTCTCACGCCACATGGTTAGAAGTTGGCCTAGCTAATGCTCCTACATACTCAGGCAATCGTCCTACACCATCATTTAGCGCGGCTTCTGCTGGTAGCAAGACAACATCTTCTGCGGTGTCGTTTTCCATTACCAGCACTGGCACTGTTGCAGGTTGCTTCATTAACATTGGTGGTAGCGCAACTAAAGACTCAACGACTGGCACATTGTTCTCCGCTGGAGACTTTTCTAGTTCTAAGTCTGTTGTTTCTGGCGACACCATTGCTGTTACTTACACTGCTACATTGACTTGATATGGCTGCTGGATGGGGTGATGGCGATTGGGGTGCTTTAGGCTGGGGTGGTGTTACCGCCTACGAAGTCAGCATTACCGAGCCTCTCACCACATCCACAGCGTGGGGTGAAGATACTTGGGGGTCTGGTCTTTGGGGCGGTACAGTACCGTTTGAAGAAACTCAGACTGTCCAGTTCACGGCTAATGCGTCTATAACTGAGACTGCGGCTATAGCGGATAGCCAGTCTGCAATCACTGCATTTTTGGGGTCTGTTACTGAAACCGCAGCCATTACATCTACAGAGTCAGCTACGGCGGCGTTTGCGGCATCCATTACAGAGACAGCCGTAACATCCACTACGGAAGAAGCTACAGCCAACTTCCCAGTATCAATTACAGAAACATCGGTTACATCCACGACTGAGGAAGTGGCGGCAACATTTGCCAAATCAATTACTGAGACTGCGGCTACTTCTACAACGGAATCTGTAGCGGCTACATTTGCTAGAACAGTGGTAGAAGCCATGTTGATTCAAGACAACATAACGGCTACAACAGCTTACACAGACACGGTTTCTGACTCTTTAGAGACAAGTACAACGGAATCTGCCACGGCTAATTTCCCAGTCTCTATTACTGAGACTAACCCAATATCAACAGTTGAAGAGGCTGTTGCCACGTTCTTGGGTGATATTACCGAGTCAATGGCAATCTCAGAGCAGCAGTTGTTTGTCTGGCTGGCTGACATTATTGAAACAATGGCTACGTCTGACTCGACAACGGTTGGAACGTATTACACAGAATTTATTGCAGAGCTTGCGGCTATCGCGGATAATCCACAGGCGGCTACTGCGTACAATGTAAGCACCTCGGATACGATGGCAATTACATCCACTGAAAATGGGCGTAATTTGTGGGAAGTAATAGATGACACCGAGACTGCAAACTGGCAAAATATCAGCAATCCACAAACACCGGGCTGGTCGGATGTTGATACCGTAGAAACGCCCGGTTGGACACAAATTTCTACTCAGTAGGAGCAATAGATGGCAAATACATCGCTAATAGGACTAACCCTCCCAGCAACAGGCACACTGTCAGGTCAGTGGGGCGACACGGTTAATAATGCTATCTCGCAGATTATTGACGTTGCGGTAGCCGGAACCCAAACAATCTCGACTGATGCAGACATTACGTTGTCTTTGACAACAGGTACATATGCCAGTACAGGTCTGACGGGCAATAGCTCCCAGTACGCAGTGATTTTATGGACTGCCGGTGGTACAGCCACTAGAACCATTACAGTCCCTGCTCAGTCCAAAATCTATGTGGTAATTAACGCCACAACCAGCACTCAGTCAATTACTGTTAAAGCTGCAACAGGAACGGGCGTAACCTTGTTGGCCGGTACTAGGGCTGTTATAGCTTGGGATGGCACTAACTTTGTAAACGTAGGTGGTGGTTTACCAGCGGGTTCAACCACTCAAGTCCAATACAATAATGCTGGGGCATTTGGCGCTTCTGCCAATATGACGTTTGACGGGACTAAGCTGACTGTTGGAAACTTATTGGATTCTGGACTTACGGCAAGTAAACCGGTTTTTACAGATGCTAGTAAGAATTTAGTTTCGACAGGTACTCTTGGCGTTGACCAAGGTGGTACAGGGTTGGCTACAACCACTGCTTATAGCGTGGTGTTTACGGGCACAACTTCTACTGGTAACTTTCAAGCTTCGGCTGGCCCCGGAACAACAGGTTATCTTTTGACAAGTAATGGCGCAGGAGCGTTACCAACTTGGCAAGCGGCTCCCGCAACTGGTGCTACTCGCGGTCAAGCAGTGGCTATGGCTCTCGTCTTCGGTCTATAAGGAAACATCATGGCAAATCCAAATATTGCTGGCAGTTCAACCACAATTTACGGTGTAACAACCTATCTAACACCATCTGCAACTACAGCCGTAGTGCTTCTTCCTAACGCTGCTTCTAGCGGTACAGTGATGAAGATTAACCAGATCGTGGCAGCTAATGTGAACGGCTCTGCGGCAGTTAACACAACTGTGTCTATCTACACCAACGGTGCAGTAGCTCAAGGTTCTGCTCCTAGCAGTGGTACGGCATACCCAATTGTTTCAACCGCTTCCGTCCCTGCTACGGCTTCATTGGTTGTTGTGGACAAAACATCAGCTTTGTATCTGATGGAGGGTTCTTCAATCACTGTTACATCCGGCACAGCCAGCGGCATTACCTACAGCATCAGCTATGAGTTGATAGCGTAAACGGAGGCAATCATGTCTCTTAAATGGACTGGTGGAGTACGTTCGCCGACCTATAACGGCCTTAACTACCCTGTCACAACGGTGGAATACCTTGTCGTGGCTGGCGGTGCTTCTGGTGGAGGTAACCTTGCTGGAGGTGGCGGCGCGGGTGGTTTGTTAACTGCTACTGGTTATGCCGTTACCCTTGGCTCAAGTATCACTATAACTGTTGGTGCTGGGGGCGCTAGTGTAAGTAGCTCCGCTAGTAATGGTGTTAACGGCTCTAACTCTGTATTAGCTGGTAACACAACAATTACTACTACAGGTGGTGGTGCTGGCGGAACGGATGGTCAAGGTGGTACTGGTGGAGGCTCAGGCGGTGGTGCTGGAAGTAGAACGCAAACAGGAGGAGCTGGAACTTCAGGTCAAGGATTTGCTGGTGGAAATTCTGCCACTGGTGACTATTATTCTGGTGGTGGTGGTGGTGCTGGCTCTGCGGGTGGGTCGGCAATACTTGCAACCAAACTTGCTGGTATAGGCGGAGCAGGTTTGGTATCTTCTATTTCAGGCTCACCAATTCAATACGCTGGCGGCGGCGGCGGTGCGGCTCTTACTGGATATTTAGGCATAGGCGGCATAGCAAGTGCTGGAAATGGTGGGCAAGCAATTCAGTCCCCTGCAACATTTCAATTTCGTGCTACTAGCGGCATAGCAAACACAGGCTCTGGTGGTGGTGGCGGTGGATGGGACACAGTTAGTGGCAGTGGAAGTGGAGCAGGCGGCTCTGGCATCGTAATCCTACGCTACCCATCTTATTTACTTCCTGCGGCATCTACAACTGGATCACCAGAAATATACATTGCGGGTCAGTACCGAGTGTATAAATTTATTGCATCTGGAACAATCACATTCTGAGGTTATATGGCAACAGGTCTTTTTACCCTCAAGCAAGTTAACCAAGCCATTCGTCAAGGCGCATGGTCAGGCAATATCGCACCTCAATTTGTAGAGTACCTTTGCGTTGCTGGTGGTGGTGGCGGTGGCTCAGGCTATGGCTCTGATGCTGGCTCTGGTGGTGGTGCAGGTGGATTGTTAACAGGCATAGTTCCTGTTGTGGCTGGTACTTCTTACACAGTCACGGTGGGTGGTGGTGGTAATGGAGCAACCAATGGCGCAGATACTACAGGTTCAACTGGAGTAAATTCGGTATTTGGAAATATTACTTCTCTAGGCGGAGGTGGTGGGCAATCCCCAACTACATCAAGAGTGGGCGCATCTGGTGGTTCTGGTGGTGGCGGCATGGATACTGGTGCAGGCGGAAGCGGAACATCTGGTCAAGGCAATGCAGGTGGCAACAGTACTGGAACTGCTGGTTTAGAAGCCGGTGGCGGCGGTGGAGCAGGGACAGTAGGATTAAATTCTAAGGACGGCTCTAGAATTGGTGGAAATGGTGGTGCTGGTATTGGAAATACTCTTACTGGCACAGTAGGTGCTTATGCTGGAGGTGGCGGCGGTGCGGGTGCGGCCGCATCAAGTATTGGAGGCCAAGGCGGTGTAGGTGGTGGCGGAGGTGGTTATGGTGTAGCCACAAGTTATTTTGCTAATGGAACAACAAACACAGGCGGGGGTGGCGGGGGTCACGGAGACAACGGACAAGCAGGTGCAAATGGCGGTTCAGGTTTTGTTGTAGTCAGATACCCCGGCACAATTGCGTTTTACACTGGTGGTATTGTTTACACCTATGGCGATTACGTTATCCATGTATTCATGTCTAGCGGCACACTAGCACCAACGACAGCGGTGACACCTGCTGGCCCATGCACAACCAAAGCAATTTTTGGATACGGTAATGGCAGTGCTGGAAATTTTTCTGTTACCAATTTGGTTTCTAGCGCAGGTGTCGTTGCAACTGATACGACTGGTGTTGGAACAGCTAGAGTTTATTTAGCCGCTACGGGATACGGAACAGACAAAGCCATTTTTGGTTATGGAAACAGCGGGTCAGTTACTGCAATATCTAATTTAGTATCAAATACTGGGGTTGTGGCTACGGACACGACTGGAGTCGGTACGGCAAGATCGGATTTAGCCGCCGCAAGATACGGATCAGATAAAGGTATTTTTGGTTATGGATATATTTCCGCCAATCCCGGAACAGCTATAAGTAACCTTGTTTCTAATACAGGTGTTATTGCCACAGACACCGCAGGTGTTGGTACAGCAAGAAATGGTCTTGCCGCCGCTGGTTATGGAATAGATAAAGCCATTTTTGGTTATGGTTATGGTTCTAGCAATCTTTCTATGACCAACTTGGTGTCAAATACGGGTGTAGTTGGGATTGATAAAACTGGTGTTGGGACAGCTCGTAATAGTTTGGCGGCAACTACATTTGGGATAAATAAAGCTATTTTTGGATTTGGAGCCGCATCTTCATTTTATTCTATAACCAATATTGTTTCCAACACTGGTGTTGTGGCAGACGATACTACTGGAGTTGGTACAGCTAGAGGTGGTTTAGCCGCCGCAGTTTACGGCACAGACAAAGCTATATTTGCTTATGGAACAACAATAGGCGGTGGTTCTGGATGGGTTTCTACAAGTAATTTAGTATCCAATAATGGGGTGGTTGCATCTAATACTACTGGTGTAGGCACTGCACGCCAAGGTTTATCCGCCGCAGGATACTCAGTTACATAATTGGATTAAAAATGCCACTACCTGAAAATATAATCCTCACAGCAGAACAAATTGCACACGCAGTTGAAGACGCTCGTAATGCAACGCACCCAGCATCATGGGTGTGGAGTGACAATGCCTCATCTTGGATTGCTCCTATTGCAGAACCAACTGACGGACTGCCATATTTGTGGGACGAAGCCGCAGGCAACTGGATGCCGTTCCCTGATTACCCAAGGGGCTGAAGTTTATGGCATCAAATTTAAACTCAGAATTCAACTACCGATACCAAGTTATTGGTTCAACGCCTTGGGAAAAGATCAAGACCCTTCAAGGGTTTTTGGTTGGACGTAAACGGGCGGCTGTGCTTGAAGAAGTGGCAGCATTAAAGTATCAGGCCAAGCTGGAGGAACTCAAGCACCTTAAAACCGTGCCAGCTTTACCGCACGTTCTTTTAAACTTGCAGGCTGAAATCATTGAACTTGAATCGTTCCTTGATGACCAAACCCATGCGTTCAGGTTAAACGACAAAGAAATTGAAATTCTAAATAAACTATTGACTGAGTTGTACATTGAAGTTGAGCCTACCAGACTTAAGCATGAGGACGGTACGCCCTACACAGATGACGAAATGTTTGAAGCCAACGCAAACCATGAGTTTACAGTAACGATTGGGCGTGAAATTCAAGCTGAAATTATTGCAAATGGCAGACCATCACCTGCTAAATTGTTAAACGCTATGAGCAATCCGCAGACACTTGAAGCGCTTAAGATGGTTGGAATTGTTCCAAAAGAAACCATTTTGCTTGGCGAAAAAGATGTTACTTTGCAGATTGAAAACACACAAATGGAGTTGACATGAGCGCAAACTTGGGCGGTTACATATCGGCGACATTCAATCCGCTAACCAGCGGAGTACCTGCTACGGTTGAATATCTAGTAGTTGCTGGTGGGGGCGGAGGTGGAGGTGGCGCAACACAAGCGTCTGGCGGCGGTGGTGGCGGCGCTGGAGGCTTGCTTTTTTCCGCAGGGTTTGCTGTTGCGGCTGGGACTGCATTGACGGTTACTGTCGGTGCTGGCGGTGCTGGCGGTGCTGCATCAAACGTTCTTGCTGCAAACGGTTCAAACTCTGTTTTTAGCTCTATTACTACAACAGGCGGTGGTGGAGGTTCTGGTAATGTTGGTTCTGGTTCCGCTGGTGGTTCTGGTGGTGGTGCATCTGCTACAGGGTCAGGAGGTGCGGGTACATCTGGTCAAGGGTTTATTGGTGGTAGCCCGGCTGGTTCAGGCAATTATGGCGGTGGCGGAGGTGGTGGCTCTGGCTCTGCTGGAATAACTGGTTCGGGAGTGGCTGGAGGCTCTGGCGGTACTGGCACTGTCTCATCTATTTCTGGTGCTCGTATTTTTTATGCTGGTGGTGGCGCGGCTGGAACATACAATGGTGGTACTGTTGGCTTTTCTATTGCTGGTGGTGGCGCGGCTGGAACATCTGGTGGAGGTAATGGGCAACCAGCGTTATCAAATACAGGTTCTGGTGGCGGCGGTGGTTCATTTGGAGCAGGTGGTTCACCAGCTTACACGGGTGGCGCAGGAGGCTCTGGCATCGTCATTATTCGTTACCCTTCTAACTGCGCTCCACCCGCTTCCACATCAGGAAGCCCTCAGATAAACTACGCTGACGGGTATCAGATTTACACTTGGACTTCATCTGGAACTGTAACTTTTTAAGGATCAAACATGGCACATTTTGCAAAAGTAGAAAACGGTGTAGTGACGCAAGTCATCGTCATTGAGCAAGACGTTTTAAATCTTGGTCACTGGGGCGATCCAGCATCTTGGGTTCAGACTTCATACAACACTTATGGTGGAGTTCACACGCAAGGTGGTACGCCACTGCGTAAGAATTTTGCTGGTATTGGATACACATACGACTCAGGCCGTGATGCGTTTATTCCTCCCAAACCATTTGCGTCTTGGTTATTGAATGAATCCACTTGTCAGTGGGGTGCACCTATAGCGATGCCTGTTGTAGAAGGCAAACGCTTCACATGGGACGAAGCTACAACATCATGGGTTGAAGTAACTCAAGGAGCCTGACATGGCGCAACTATCAGGGATGTGGACGCTCTCGCAGGTGACCCAAGCTGTAAAAGACAATAACTGGACTGGCATCCCTGCCCAGAATGTGGAGTATTTGATTGTTGCTGGCGGTGGGTCAGGTGGCTCTTCAACTGGAGGTGGTTGGTCTGGAGGTGGTGGAGCGGGAGGTCTGCTTGCTGGTTTTGCCGGAGTAGCTACAAGTTCTGCCATTACTGTAACTATTGGCGCTGGAGCCACTGGGCCGGGAGCGGGTACTAACACAAACGGTACGCAGGGCAGTTCGTCTGTTTTTGGATCAATTACTGCAACTGGTGGCGGTGGCGGTTCAAAAAGCGATGGAGCTATTGGTGGCTCTGGTGGCTCTGGTGGCGGAGCCGCACAAGGTTTTTTGGGTGGAAATGGAACAACTGGACAAGGAAATTCTGGAGGTAGCGGTAGTGGAGGTGGATACGGTGGTGGTGGAGGTGGGGCTGGGATTGTTGGTTTTGGTGCAACCGTTGGTAGAGGCGGTGCTGGTATTGCTTCTGGTATATCAGGGACAAGCACTGTCTATGCAAGTGGAGGCCCCGGACAGAGTAGCGGTGGCGCAGGTGGAGCTAATACTGGAGATGGTGGGCAAGGAGTAACTAACACTAGTACCGCAGGCGGTAATGGCGGTTCAGGCGTTGTCATTCTTCGCTATCCAGACACATTTAGAGCCGCAACAAGCACAACAGGTTCACCAACAATCACTGTGGCTGGAGGATTTAGGGTCTACCAATTCACAGCCTCTGGTTCTATTACGTTCTAAGATGAATGCGCTGGCTCCTACTGTTACTGTTGCTGGCACTGGTCGGGGCCGTAGCCAAGAGTGGCTGCCATGTGCGGGAATTCTACGGAATTGGCTACACAGTCCACGATCCCACGCAGCGGCACAAAGAGATGGTGGCGTGGCTCGACAAGAATGCGCCCTATTGCAAGTCAACCGAATACATGGTGATCTGGAACAACCTAGCAGAGTGGGCGGGCACGGCAGATTCCACATGGCTACGTAACAAAGTTGTACATGGATACAAAGATGCACTTGAGCGTGAAAAGAAATGATCCCGCCTATACACAAGTGGTATCCAATGGTTCAGCCGGGAGGCGAACCAACCAAGACAGATGCGCTTGAACGCAGGCAACAGCGTCTAGAAGAAGAATACAAACAAGCTTTGAAAATGACAAAGGTGAAGAACAAAATTGATGAACTTGAGGTTGAGTTGTACGTAAAAAAAGCAGAACGCAACCAACTAGCCCTTGAGATTTTTACCAACCGCAAGATAGACATATTGGTTTAAACATGGTCACAGCAAAGAAACCCCCAGCAAAGGTAGCGCCCGTTAAGCGGCGTACACCCAAGCCCAAAGCCGAGCAGACAATCAATGTGTCTGTTGCCGCGCCAGTACCTGTGAAAGCTGAAGCCAAGAAGGACGACAGTACCGTTGGTAAAGTCATTGGTTTAATTGAGTGGGTGGACAATCCGTTTAAACTGTTCACGGTCATTCTGTTGTCGTTCCTATTCTTTGCTGGCTATTTTGCTTGGGACTCACGTACAGTTATTTTGAACGCCATAACAAGTTCAAGCCACCAGCCTCAGCTTAAAGAGATTAAGGTGTTGGAGCACGTAGCCCAAAAGCTACAAAAAGATTTAGAAGCTGAAACGGTGTTGGTTCACAAGGTAACGCTCGTTGTAAACAGCAGGGTTACGCTACTTGCGTATGGCCCAAAGGGACGGGAAACCTTGCTTGACGGCTACAACTCCACCCTGTTTGGCAAAGACGTTGCCCGTAATTCAGCAGTAATTGCCATGATGAATGGGGAAGTCTATTGCGATAAGCTGGTAGCTTCTGGTAAAACATCAGAGTGGGAAGAAAAGCAGGGCGTAGGATTTATCTGCCGTGGCTCTATTCCGCCTGAGATGGGTGCTTTTGAAGGTTATATTTCTGTTGGATTTACCAAGGAACCGCAAGACCTTGGCGCTGTCAAAACCCGTATTAACCTAGCCGCCACTGAGATGGCTAAATAAGGAGTAACCATGCTTGATATTCTTTCTGGGGGCCTAATGGGTTCCATTTTTGGCGGCTTGTTCCGTATGGCTCCCGAGGTGCTGAAGTTCTTTGATAAGAAAAACGAGCGTCAGCACGAACTGCTAATGTTTACACGCCAGTGTGAGCTAGAGACGCTACGTGGTCAGCAGAAGTTGGCTGAGATTGGCGCTCAAAGAGAAGCCGCTATGGACGTAGGCGTAATGGATGCTTTCAACAACGCCATTACTCAGCAAGCTGAAATGGTCAAAGCCGCAGGCGGTTGGGTGGCTAGTCTGTCAGCATCAGTGCGTCCAGTCGTAACTTACTGGGTGCTGTTTGTCTGGTCGTTCATTCATGTATGGTTTGCATGGAACGCATGGCTTGGTGGTGCGCCAGCCGTAGAAGTTTTTAAAACCATGATGACACCTGACTTCTCGGCCTTGTTGTCTGGGACAATTAACTATTGGTTCCTTGACCGCACTCTGAAGCAACGGGGTATTTAAATATGAAACCTACCGCATGGTACGACCCAACTAACGGCATGGTCAGCACAGACAAAGACAGCCCTTTGTTTACACCGCTTGGTCAGGTGTGGCCTTTGTATCCACAGCGCACATGGGTAGGGCTGACGGATGAAGACAACATTGATTGGGATGGGGGCGACCTTAAGTCCCTTGTCAGAGCCGTTGAAGCCAAACTGAAGGAAAAGAACACATGACACCCGCAGAACTACTGCACACAGATGCCGCAAGGTATGCCACAAACCGAAAGAATGCCTACGTTGAAGCCATGAAGCGCGGTGAGGTTGACCACATGAGCGAAGATGTCCTCAATGGCAAGTGGTTGGCCCACTACGAAGGTTACCGTGAAGGTTACTGGGCCGCTGTTGGTGATAGCAAGTTTTCAACAGACCCCGCCAAGCTTAAAGAGAAACAATGAACCTAGAGTTAGCCGCCAGTCTGTGCCGTCAATATGAGGGCTACCGCGCCAAGCCCTACCTTTGTCCGGCTGGTGTGGCTACGATTGGCTATGGTTCTACTTACTACGCAGATAAACGCAAGGTGACTTTAGAAGATGCGCCGATGGATGAACCCACGGCAAGGGCGCTTTTAATGATTGAGCTTGAGCATACGTACCTACCGGGTGTTCTACGTAACTGTCCCGGTCTGATTACAGACGTTCGTAAGTGCAATGCCATTGTAGATTTTTGTTATAACTTGGGCACAGGACGCTTGCAGACTTCCACGTTAAAGAGGAAAATCAATGCCAATGATTGGGAAGGGGCAAAAGAACAATTGATGCTCTGGACTAAAGGTGGCGGCAAGGTATTGCCGGGTCTGTTTAAACGCCGCACGGCTGAGTGCGCTTTGTTGGATTAAGCGATGGCACTTAAGAAACTTGTACTGAAGCCGGGAGTTAACCGGGAGAACACCCGTTATACCAACGAGAACGGCTGGTATGAGTCCGACAAGGTTCGGTTTCGCCAAGGCACACCTGAAAAGATTGGTGGCTGGGCACGTATTTCAGTGTTTGCTTTTGTCGGTGTGTGCCGTTCCTTGTGGAACTGGATCACCCTTGAGAACTTGAACCTGATCGGAGTAGGTACAAACCTTAAGTTTTACCTTGAAAACGGCGGCGAATACTACGACATCACGCCTATTCGGGCTGCTGCTGTATTAAGCAATCCTTTTACCACAACAAACACAAGTGCCACGGTTTTGGTCACGGACGTGGCGCATGGCGCGGCCAATGGTGATTATGTAAGCTTCAGTAATGTAGCCACAGTGGGTGGTTTAAACCTTAATGGTGAGTTCCAAATAACTCTCATTGACGCAGATACTTACAACATCACGGCATCTACTACCGCTACATCCGGTGCGACTGGTGGTGGGACTACAGTATCTGCTGTTTACCAGATTAACACTGGCGTAGCCTACGAAACACCACAGACAGGCTGGGGCGCAGGCGCTTGGGGTTCTGGTACTTGGGGCTTTAGCGGAACAAGTAACGCCGCTTTGCGTCTATGGAGCCAGAATAACTTTGGTGAAGACTTAATCTATGGCTATCGTGGTGGCCCAATTTACTATTGGGATGCATCATTTGGCTTATCGCCAGCCTCCTTTACAGTCACAATCGCTTCTCCTGCTGTAGTTACTACGTCTATTTCGCTGGTTAACAACACGCCGGTTGTTTTGACCAACTCAGGCTATCCGTCTGCTTTGCCTACGGGTTTAAGTGTAGGCACAACGTACTACGTTAAAAGCTCTACCGGCACAACATTTAACCTGTCATTGACTCCCGGCGGCGCAGCTATTAACACTTCTGGATCGCAGTCTGGTACGCACTACATCATGCCTAATGGTGTAAACATCACGAGCTTGTCTGGTTCGTCTGATGCTCCAATCATCCAGAACTACATCTATGTATCTGACGTAAGCCGTTTTGTGTTTGCGTTTGGCTGTAACGACTACGCTTCTACAGTACAGAGTCCCATGTTGATTCGCTGGTCGGATCAGGAGTCTTTGGTTGATTGGACACCCTCATCCACCAATCAGGCCGGTAGTGTCACTTTATCTCACGGCTCAAGCATCATTACAGCTATTCAGACCCGTCAAGAGATCTTGGTATGGACTGACTCTGCCATCTATTCTCTCCAATACATTGGCCCGCCAGTAATTTGGTCTAGCCAGTTGATGGGTGACAACATTTCTATTCTGGGTCAGAACGCAGCCGCCCAAGCTTCAGGCGTGGTGTACTGGATGGGCGTAGATAAGTTCTATATGTACGATGGCCGCTTACAGACACTAAGCTGTGACCTGCGCCGCTACATCTACCAAGACATTAACCTTGACCAGAACCAACAAGTCTTTGCCAGTACCAACGAAGGCTTTAATGAAGTCTGGTGGTTCTACTGCTCGGCTGGCAGCTTAACTGTTAACCGCTATGTGGTGTACAACTACCTTGAGAAGGTCTGGTACTACGGCACTATGGCACGAACAGCATGGCTGGATTCTGGCCTGCGCGACTTCCCAGTTGCCGCTACGTACAGCTATAACTTGGTTAATCAAGAATACGGCTTAGACAACAATGAGACTGGTACGCCAGCAGGTATTGAGGCTTACATCTCTTCTGCTGAGTTTGACATTGACGATGGCGACAGATTTGGTTTTGTCTGGAGGATGTTGCCTGACCTGACATTCTCAGGCTCTGACGCTTCTCCTACGCCCGAAGTAACTTATACCCTGTACCCCATGCAGAACTCAGGCTCTGGTACTGGAACGCCATCCACAGCTAACGTAGACAAGCTGACCGGCGCTCAATACACAGTGACTGAAGGCTTCACTGGCCAGATCAATACACGGGTTCGTGGTCGCCAGCTTATCTTGAAGGTTGGTTCTTCTAACCTTGGGACAACATGGCAGTTGGGTTCTACCCGTATTGATATCAGACCGGACGGCAGACGATGAGCTTTATCGTTACGTCAGATTTTGAGCTTAACAAGGTGGCCGCACCTAATATGCCGCTACCACCAGTGGAGTACAACCGCCAGTATTTTGACCAGATGCTTAACATCTTGCGTCTGTACTTTAACAGGATTGATGCTTTAAACACGCAGTTAATAGCCGCTGGTGTAGTGCCTGCTTTGACTAATTACACCGTAGCTACGCTACCAAGTGCGGTTACATCAGGTAAAGGCGCAAGGTCTTTTGTAACGGATGCTTTAGGCCCAACATTTGGGGCAACCGTGGTGACTGGCGGGGCTGTTGCTGTGCCTGTATATTCTGACGGAACAAATTGGAAGGTTGGATAATGGCACGGTTTTCAGACGCAGAAATACGCGCTTATGTAGAAGCAAACATAGATAACCCTGCGGCTATTGCAGAGGCCGCCGCCGCTGCGGGCGTGTCTATGGCCGATCTGTCTCGTGCCACTGGTTTTTCTGTTGCTGACATTTCTGGTTATTTTGGAAACGCTGGCGTGTCAATCCCTGCTCCAGATAACTCTGCGGCTGAACGGGAGGCGGCTCGTATACAAGCGGCAAATGAAGCGGCGTGGGCAAAACAACAAGCCGAGAACGAAAGACTGTGGGCGGCGCAACAAGCCGAGAATGAGCGCAAATGGGCGGAGCAACAAGCGGCTGCTGCCGCTGCTGCTCGTCAAGCTGCTGCCGCACAAGCTGCCGCAGATAAAGCCGCTGCGGAAGCTGCTGCACGTGAAGAAGCCGCCAGAACCGCTGCCCAACAAGCTGCCGCTCAACGTGCTGCACAAGCGGCTGCGGCTGCACAAGCTGCGGCAGATAAGGCTGCTGCTGATGCTGCGGCGCAACAACAAGCTGCTGCACAGGCTAAAGCACAAGCTGATGCAGATGCTAAGGCTGCCGCAGCAGCTACAAAACCGACAGCTAAAAACCAAGTCTACGAAGACACTGCCGCAGCAGAAGATGCTGGCATTGCGTCATTACCAGCGGCTAAGGCCACGACTGCTAGTGCACCAGCCACACCTTCAGCCGTAGAAAAGTTAACGCAACAGATCCTAGCTCAAGGCACAACTAGTCAGTGGAAGGGTGAAGGCTTTGGTTCTGCTGAGAAAAACGCAGCCGACATGGCCAAGATTCTGGCTGATACCGGCATTACAGACATTAAACAGTTTGGCAAAGTCACTACTTACGCGCCTGCACAAGAAATTGCAAAAACGTATAACGGTGAGGTTGTTCGCACCCTAGACAATGGGGACGGCACAACTACTAATGTCATTGTTAGAGGTACAGGCCAATACGACCAAGATGGCAATGAAACAGTTACACAAGTAGCTGTTCCCGCAAACGCCAAATTAACTGCTGTTTATGGGCAAGACAATGGCAATGGTGAACTAGAAGCAATTGACCCCTCTAAAGTAACTATTAAAGATGGCAAAGCTGTAGTTGCCACCGGCGAGACTTTTGGTAACAAAGTTACAGGCACAGCGGTTGCCAGTACATACGGAGAGCGTCAAACAGGCAACGCTTTTGGTGGCACATATGCCGGTGAAGGTAACACTGGTTATCGGGTGCAGTTTGATGCACAAGGTAATCCAATTTTTTACACCACCAAAGCTTCCAGCAGCAACATTGGCGACCTTGCGCCCATCTTGGCTATTGCCTCGTTTATTCCTGCGTTAGCGCCGTTTGCTCAAGCTATCAATGCTGCGATTGCTATTGATCGTGGCGACATCCTTGGTGGTATTGCGTCACTAGCTGGCGTGGCTGGCATGTCTGAGGTATCTACCGGACTTAAGGTTGTTAAAGCTCTGGACGATGGCAACATCATGGGTGTTGTTACATCTTTGTTGGCAGATCCTAGCCTAGGCAAGTTGGCCTCTACCACCATGATTGGTGATGGCATTTCATTTGCAGACGCGGGCAAAACATTAAAAGTTCTTGATAGCTTAAACAAGGGTGATTTGCTTGGAGCGGCAACTACTGGCGCAGACCTGTCTGGCAGTTCTGATGCCCAAACTGCTGCCGCAGGTTTAGCCCTCGTTAAAGCTGCAAAAACTGGTGACTTTACGCAAGTGGCTGCTGCGGCTAATGGTTTAAACAACACTTTAAACGCCACTAACAATGTGGTCACGCAGTTACAAAACTCTGGGTTGGTGGAGAAAGGCACAAACACCAACATCCAAAATCTGCTAGATAGCATGTTAACTGTTGATGCTTCGGGCGCTAGAGACATTAACGCTGCCGCAGCTTTTGCTGCTGATTCTGGTTACAACAAGTTTGTGTTTGATGGAAAAACCTATACGCTGAACAACGACAATTCAGCCGCCACTATTGCCCAGCTAGAGGCGGATGCGCTAAGAACTAATACAGCCAACAACCTTAAAGGCGGTGAGTTTGATGGTGTTGATGCTCAAATAGCAGCCAACGCCAAAGCAAACAATACAGTTATTGGCAATGCAGAAGCTGACGACTTAACCCAAGCTGCTGCTTTAGCCAAAGCACGCAACCCAACGGGGACGACTTTCACCTTTGGTGGTAATACTTACACCATGGGTACGTCAAATGCTGCGGTTGCCGGTGCTTTAAACGAAACTAAACTGGCAGAAACCAAAGACAACATTAAAAACTCTGCATCGTTTAACGAAGCATTTGCTTTAGCTCGTAAGGATCTACCAGCCGGAACAGCGTTTGAATGGTTTAACCCTAAAACCGGCAAGACTGAAAGTTTTGTCAATGCTACGGCAGCAGAGCGGCCAGATCTGTCTACTGCTGTTAAACCCGCCACCGACCAATCTGACGCAGAAACTCAGCGTTTACTCAACCAAAGCAATGCGTTAGTCAAAGCTAATGCACCTAATGAAAGCTCGGCTGAAACAAGACGTTTAATTGCCCAGAATGAGGCATTAGATCTTGCGGCTGCCAAACAAAAAGCAGACGCAGCAAAAGCTGCCATTAACAGTGTATTGGGCGAAGGAACTGCATCCAATATCTTAATTCAAGGTTTGTCTAACATTAACCAAGCAACTGGCCAAACGTTAGACTTCTTTGGCGGCACAGCAGCAGCCATAGGCCTGACAGGCTCAAACAATGCATTAACTAACGCAGGTCAGTCTGTTACGCGCCTTGGCGAATCAATGCAGTTGGAGTCGGTTAATCAGGCCAATGCCAATGTGATCAAGGCAGTAAACGATGCAGATGGCTTGGGCGCAAAGATCATTGCCGGTGCAAAAGCTATTTACGACAATCCTCTGTCAGTCAACATGGCTGCGATTGAGGTTTTACAAGAGGCTCTTCCTCTTGGCATAGCATCCAAAGCTTATAAGTTGGTTGGCAAATTGGGCGCTGTGGGTATAGATATGGCTTTAAACGCCATTGAGTCTGGCGGAGCAGCATATAACGACAAGTATCGTGATGCGATCAAGGATGGCAAGACAGCCGCGCAAGCAGATGCTGAAGCTACTAAAGCTTTCTACATTGCCAGCGCCGTTACTGTGGCTACAGCCGGTGTTGTAGACACTGCGGTGATTGGAAAAATTACCAGTGCCGTTGAGAAAGCTGCAACCAAAGCTGGAACTGGTTTTGCCAAAGAAGGCGCATCTGAGTTTGGCGAAGAGTTCCTGACTTCTGCCATTACCGACTATGCTTTAACCGGCAAGGTTGATTTAAACAAGGCTTTGACACAAGGTGTTGTTGGCGGATTTGTAGCTGGTAAGACCACAACCAGTATTGATGCTGCTTCTCATCTTTCTAGCAGCGTGTCAGACGTGCAAAATACGTTTACACAAGAACTTAATAACGCAGGCATCAAGTCTTCTGACGGCAGCAACACAGTTAACTCCTTGGTTGATTCAAAAACCAATACTTTTATTGCGCCAAACAACATCACAAATACTCTTACAAACGCTGGCCTGATAGATACAACAAACGCAGATTTAAGTCCTGCCATGCAGTACGCAGCGGCTAATAACACTAGTACGCAGCAAGTGTATGACGCAATTAACGGCTGGATTGCGGCCAATCCTAATGCTACACAAGCGGAAATCATGACCGCTATGAACGGCGCTGGCTTGGATGTAGGTGATGTAGTTGCAGCCATGAGTTCTAAAGCCACTACTGACAGCATTGCCAAAGCGGCTGACACTAGCGGCATAGCCGGTTTGACTGGCACTAAGACCAAAGGCAAAACTGACGCTGAAATAGCCGCTGAAGTTGAAGCTGCTGCTAAAGCACAAGCCCTTGTGGATGCTAAAACCAAAGCTGATGCTGCTGCTGCAAAACTTGCCGCTGACACCCAAGCTGCAATTGAGGCACAAGTTACAGCCGCTGCTGAAGCCAAAGCTAAGGCTGAAGCCAAAGCCGCTCTTGACGCTAAGATTGCAGCCGATGCTGCCATTGCGGCTGAGGCACAAGCTAAAGCAGATGCTGCTGCTAAAGCGGCTGCTGATCAAGCCGCTGCCGATGCCGCCGCCGCTACTGCCGCCGCTGAAGCTGCCGCCAAGGCTGATGCCTCTACTAAAGCGGCTGCGGATGCCGCTGCTGCCGCTGCGGCTGCCGCTGCTGCAAAATCTGCCGCTGATGCTAAAGCCGCTTCTGATGCGGCGGCTGCTGCTGCCGCTGCAAAAGCTGCTGCGGATGCTCAGGCAAAGATTGATGCCAAGACTGCTGCCGATGCACAGGCGGCTGCTGATGCTGCTGCTGCTCAGGCCACTGCTGCTGCTAAAGCTGCCTCAGATGCACAAGCCGCCGCTATAGCTCAGGCCGCTGCCGATGCTCAAGCAGCCGCTGACGCTGCTGCTGCTGCAAAAACTGCGGCTGATGCTAAGGCTGCGGCTGATGCCCAAGCTGCCGCTCAGGCTGCTTTAAACGCTTTGGTTGCAGCTAAAACCACAACGTCTACCGCAACCGATACAGCCACGGACACCACAACTGATACGTCTACTACGGCAACAACAGCGGCTAACACCAATGCAGCTACCAATGCCGCCACTAATGCGGCTACAAACACTGCGACCAATACAAATGCTGCCACTAACACTAATGCGGCAACTAATACTGCAACAAATACGGCTACGGATACCAATACCAACGCGGCCACAAATACCACCACCAATACAAACCCTACAGTCAACACCAATCCGACTGTAAATACCAACCCAACGGTGAACACAAACCCCACCGTTAATACTAACCCGACTGTAAACACAAATCCTACAGTCAATACTAATCCGACCGTTAATACAAACCCAACGGTAAATACCAATCCGACAGTCACCACTAACCCCACGGTTACAACGAATCCGACTGTTAATACAAACCCAACCGTTAACACTAACGTTAATGTTTCCACGCCTGACGCAATCACAGTTGGTGATGTATCAATTCCCGGAACATACACGCCACCGGATGTATTAACGTCGATTACGTCAACTACACCAACTACGCCAATTACAACAACTCCAACAGTTACGGAAGTTACGCCTACCACGCCCACTACGCCAGTGGTCAAGCCGCCCGTCAAGAAGACATCTACGCCAACTCAAACGCAGATGCCACAAAGCGGTGGTGGAGGCCAAGATATAGCCGCTCCGTTGGCAAGTGTGTTCTATTACGGCAAGGACTTTGGTGGTCAGAAGCAGCAAGTTGCCCCGACGGGCGATTTGATGATGTCTCCGTACCATGAACTAAGTGTTACCAAGGCGGGAGCAGAACCAGAGCCGCAAGCAATTCCTGTTGCACAAGAAGCAAAAGGCGGCGAAAATGACATAGCTGCGTTACTTCAACAAATCATGTCTTCTGGCGATAACAACATGACGCAAGAAGAGTTAATGCAAATTATTCAAGCAAGAGGCTAATATGGGTGAAGAATACGATTTTTTTGCGGATCCTAGGAACGATGCATTTGCCTACAATGACTTGGGGGCATCTCCATCTAACTCTCAAATCCTGTCGGATATAAATTACAGTCCCAGTATGTTAAGCAGCCTTGGCAGTCTTCTGTCGGGCGGTTCTGGATCCATGGCTCAGATAGCAAGTCTGGGCGGGCTAGGAGCTTTGCTTAATTCTTTAGGTGGTTCTAGTGGCGGCGGTTACAAAGGCTATCAAGGAAGCATACCAAAGTACACAGCTTCACGTACTCAGTACGCACCTCCTGTGAGTACAGTGAATCGTGGCCCTGCACCTTCCAACGAAGCTGTCATGGATTATCTAAAGCGTCCCGGTTTAAACGATTCTATGATTGCTCGTTCAATGAATGAGTATGGCGTTTCTCCTCAACAAGTTGCTAGTGTGACTCAAACGCCGTTGGCTGACATTCAGTCTCGTTATCAAGCTGCGATGGGGCCAAACGCAGGCATGGCACGTCGCCCCGGCTCAGGTGGTGTAACGTACTTCTCCCCTATGGTTTACACGCCCCAAGGCGCTGCCCCAGCAGCAGCCGCTCCAGCGGAAACCGCTCCGGCTACTGTAGCTCCAGCAGTTGAAGATAAGTCTTATCAAGTCTTTGCCGCAGGCGGTATGGCTCATGGCGGGTTAGGATCTTTAGGTCATTACTCCGATGGTGGTCACTTGCTTAAAGGGCCGGGCGATGGCGTGTCTGACTCTATCCCTGCGATGATTGGTAACAAGCAACCAGCCCGTCTGGCCGATGGCGAGTTTGTCATCCCAGCCCGTATTGTTTCTGAGATCGGCAATGGATCTACAGACGCAGGAGCACGTAAACTATATGCCATGATGGATCGCATCCAGAAAGCTCGTGGCAAGACTTTGAAGAACGTTGCAGCCAACACCAAGGCTGACAAACATTTACCAGCGTAAGGTTTAAACATGGCTACATCACCTATTGCAGGACTAACCCCCCAATCTGGAGGAACATCCTCCTCCACCCTATCTGAATGGGCAGGCCCGTATGTAACGGATATGCTTGGCAAAGCCCAAGCGATTGCCGATCAGCCTTATGCTGTGTACGGTGGCCCACAGACTGCGGGTGAGTCAGGCTTACAGTCCAAGGTCTTCCAAGGCTTGGGCAATCTGTCCTTCCCCGGCCAACTTGGTCAATCATTTAGCTCTACAGGTGCGTATCAGCCTCCTCCAATGACCCCCGGTGTTTATAGCCCCGGAGCCGTTGGCACAGGCGCAGGCGCTCCTCCTATGGGCGGTATGGGTGCACCTATGGGAGGTCAGCCTCCTTCCGGTCAACCTACTGGCGTAGCGGCTCAGTACATGAATCCATACTTGGATTCAGTCCTCCAACCTCAGTTGGCAGAAATGCGCCGTCAGTCCGAGATCAATCTCCAACCAAGCATGGCCAAGTTAACCCAAGCCGGTGGTTATGGTGGCGGCCGTCAGGCCATTATGGAGTCTGAGGCTAACCGCAACCTACTTCAAGAGCAGAACAAGACTATCGGCCAAGGGTACGCAAATGCGTACGACAAGGCCATGGGTCAATTTAACACTGAGCAGGGTCAAGCTAAGACTTTGGCTGACATGATGTCTGAGGCCGGTGGTCAACAGCGTGGTATTGAACAGCAAGGTATCAGCGCAGACTACAACGAATTCCTCGCACAACGTGATGATCCAATGAAGAAGACGCAGTACTTGCAGTCTATGCTTCAAGGTCTGCCTATCTCTACGGTCACCAACACAGCCGCCCAGCAATCTGGCCTTGGCTCTTTGGTGTCTTCAATCGGCGGTATGGGTTCTATCATGGACTCATTGAACAAGTTTAAATTGACCTAAGGGTTCGCTATGAATCTGATCCAAGTACAAGAGCACCTCAAGGATATGCCCATGAGGGCAATCATGGAATACGCTAACGGGAAGAACCCTCAGGTTCCTCCCTATTTGGCTTTGGGTGAATTAAACCGCCGTAAGCAGATGGAGCAATCCGCAAGGACAGGCACACCTCCTGAGGGCACAGTCAAAGACAAGCTTGAGAAAGAGATCACAGGACAGGCTACCGACCTCATGCAGGCCGGTGCTGCCCGTCAAGCGCAGTCTAATGAACAGCTTCAACAAAGCCTGATGGGTCAACCCCAGCCAGTGCCAGAAGGTACGCCTCAGCCTCCACAGCCAGAGGAGCCAATGCCAGAGATGCAACAGATGGCTGCGGGTGGTTTAACTTCTTTGCCCACAGGAGGCATGTTTAAATTTGCAGGAGGCGGCGGTGTCGTTGCTTTTGCCGATGAGGGTTTGGTAGTTGACCAAGCTGAACAAGCCGCTAGAGATGCCAAGGCGGCTTTGCGTCAATATGGTTTACGCCAACAACAACAAGATCCTCAAGGTTTTGCTGCGGCGCAACAAGCTGCTGCTGCGGCTGATGCTGCTGTAAACGATGCAAGACGTGCTGCGTTTGGTAGTGATACTGGCCCTGCCGGGGCTTTGGGTCAAAGCATGGGTGCGCCTGTGCGTAATGCACAACAACAAGCTGCGGCTCGTGTGCAACCCACCTTTAGTCCTGATGATCAAAGCGCGGCAGAAACAGCCCGTCTGGCTCGTCAGAACGCAGGCCCACCTATGGGGATTGCCACAGGCACAACTCCTGATGCATCTATGATGCCTCCCCCCATGCCCGGTGGCGGTGGTGGGATACCATCATTAAAAATACCTAAAGGCCCATCATTTGAAGCGCCTGATCCAGATGCTTATGATAAGAAGCTTGCTGCGTTTAAACAAGCAAACCCCGGTTTGGCTGGCAGCGAGTTCCAGAAGTTATTGGATAAGATTGCTCAACAGGATGAGGCTGACCGCGCTCGTTTCATTACACAAGAAAAAGGCCGTACACGTGCTGATTTCTGGAAATCATTGATTGACGCAGGCGAAGCTACCCGTGGACAAAAAGGTCTGGGTGCTTTGCTAGGTGGCTTTGGTAAATCTGCTGGCGCTTCTGAAGCGGCTGCGGCTGATCGTGCAGATGCACAAGCCAAGATGCGTCGTGATCAAGAGATGGGCATGGCTAAGATGCGTGCCGAACTTGAGGCTGCCCGTCGCGCTGAAGCTCGTGGTGACTTTGAAGGTGCGTTTAAACATCGTCAAGATGCTGAAAAAATTGGCCGTGATCTGCAACAAACAGAATTTGCCAACCAAATGGAAGGGGCCAAGTTGGCTGAACAGGCTCGTGGTCATAGCATTCAAGCGGCTAGTGCCAACCGCGATCCTGAGCTTATTAAGATTGCTAGGTCAATCCACAAGCCCGGTATGCCATGGGAAGAGGCTCTTGATCGGGCGGCGCATTATGCACGTGGCGCTCAATATGAGACTGTGGCTCAACGCGAGAAGGCCGCACTGGGTAAAGACTTGTCAGCCAAGACCAACATGATTGACATGCAGTTGGCTATGACCAAGCCCGGCTCTTCTGATCACAAAGAACTAATGAATCAGCGTCAACGAATCATTGATCAATTCTTAGCCGACCAGAAGATGTTGGGTGGTAAACTTGGTGGCAATGCGCCAGCCGCAACCGTCCCCGGTAAAGTTGAACGACTTGGATAAGACATGGCAATTTATCAGTACACCGCTCCTGATGGGCACAAGTATCGTGTAGAGGCTCCAGAGGGCGCTACTGATCAACAGGTGTATGGATTAGTGGTGCAAAATTATCCGTATGCGGGGCAAACTACCAAAGAACTTGAAGAGACTAAGCGTGCACCGAGCACCATCAAGGACATTGGTCTAGGTGGCCTAGGAGCGTTGGCCGGTGGCATACAAGGCTTGACAAACATTGCCGGTGTAGATAACCCAGTCTCCAAAGGCTTGGGATCTATACAGCAATACGCACAAGAAAATCTTAGCCCTGCTCGTCAGGAAGAGTTAGCCATTCAAGGTGAATTAGAAAGCCGTGCTCAAGGCACTGGTTTGGCTAACGAAGTTGGCACTGGCATACGTCGGTTTACACAGGCTCCTGTACAGGGCACGGTAAACGCATTGCTTGGCAGTGCTCCTATCATTGCTGCGGGTTTTATCCCCGGTGGGCAAGCCGCCGCAGGCGCAAGCCTAGGAGCCAGAGTATTGGCTGGAGCACGTGGAGCCACTGGTATCGGTGGTTTGATGGGCGTTGGTGGTCAGAAAGGTCAAGACTACGAAGCAGTTAAACAAGCCTTGTTGGACAAGGGTTTAGACCCAGCTATTGCAGAACAAAGAGCGTTAGAGGCCTCTGCATATTCATTACAGAATGCTCCACGTCAACTTCTTGCTGGCGGTGCTGGTGCAATGGAAGGCATGTTTGGTGTTGAGCAAGCTTTGGCTAATGCTGCCAAGAAAGTCAGCAAATCTACCGGCGCAGCAGCATTGGATGCCCCTACGTTTAAACGTGCTGTTGGAACATCTGTGCTGGGTGAAGGCGTACCTGAAGCCATTCAAGCTGGTGTTGGTCAAATTGGAACTAACGTAGCTTTAAACCAGTCTGGTATTAACACCGATCTCACTGAAGGCTTGGCCGGTACAGTTGCACACGATGCTTTAGTTGGCTCTGTATTGGGTCTTGCTGTTTCTCCTGTGCAGATGTCTAATTTGCAACGTGAATACAAACAATCAAAAGCCGATGAACAAGCTAGAAAGCAAGCTGAAACTGACGCACAAATACAAGCTGCGACACAAAAGGCAGAAGCCGAGCGTGCTGTTCTTCAGAAACAGACCGATGACATCCAAAAGCAAATGGAGCAACAGCAAGCTATTGCTTTGCCTGCACCGGCTGAGGAAATCCCCGTTGAAGAAGTACAGACCGATCCGCTCAAGAATCCTTTAGGCAACATCCGTAAGAGCGAAGTTCCTTTTGACATCTACAAACAAATTGATGAGTACCGCAAAGGTGCTGGCCTTCCCAAGCTCAAGGAGTACTCGATTGAGGACTTTGTGGATTCTATGCCGGGGCAGAACCCCAAGGCAGAGCAAGGCCTATTGGATGAGCTTATCACCGCCAAGTCTGGTTATGCCGGTGAGAAGTACACCGCACAAGACATCCTAAATCAAGCCAAGCTGAAGAACGTAGACACCAGTACCAAAGGTTTCAAAGATTTCTTAGCTAGAACCACTGGTGCAAGCGCACTGGAACAGATGTCTCAGCCGCAGCTACATGCTGCGTTTAAAGCGTTAAACAACCTGCCAGCATCGGAAGGTTTAAACATCCTGCCCGAAGGCACAAACGCACGCCGGTTTGATGAGAAGCAATACGACAAAGCCATCAAGGGTGTAGACTTTTTGTTGGCAGAACTGGGCGTTCCTGTAGATCCTAAGGAAGTCATCAAGACCATCAAGGAATACACGAACCTTACAGAAGACTCCCATGCCGGAGCTATTCTAGATACAGCCATTAAGAACGGTGACGTTGACCTGATCAAGACACCTCGCTATGAGATCTATGATCCCAAGACGGGAACTGCCCTTCCGTCCACCTACACATCTAGGACTGCTGCACGCGCTGCGGCAGCCAAGCGTGGTTTAAACGTTAGGCAGATTACAACAGATGCCATCGCTGCCCCCGCCACCTCCGCCACGCTGCCCGAAGGATTTGACATCCGCGAAGGTGCGTTTAAAGAGGGTGAAGCTCCAGCAGGTTACGACGTGCTGGCCGGTGAAGAAGTGCTGTTTAAAGCTAACACAGTCGAAGAAGCCAACGCCAAAAAGGACAGCTTTGAGCGTACCCGTGCCGGTATGGCTAACGCCCGTGAGAATCAAATCACGCAGTTGAACAACGCCATCGAAGCAAGCCAAAAGCGTTTAACCACCATGGAGGCTCAGGGCAAAGGTCAGACGACCGGTTACCAAAAGGCCGCCGGTAAGCATGCCAAGCTGGTCGCAGACACTCAGGCAAAGATTGCCGCCCTGACAGAAGAGATCAAGAAGTTTGATCCTAAGGTCACTGCGCTTGCAGTCAAGCCAACAGGCACTAAAGCCATTGGCCGTAAGGGCTACACGGTGTTTGAACAGGGTCAGGCACGTGCTACATATCCATCCCGTCAAGCGGCTGAAGAAGGCATCTTGGCCGACATGGATGAGAAGCAACTGCAAGAGTTGACTCAGCAACAAGGCCGTCGGGCGGTTGGTAAGAAGGCTCAGGCTGAACTGGAACGCAGAACTGCACCCAAGCCTACAGAAGGTAAGCCTGTGTCTGAGGTTCTGGAAGGCATTGAAACTGAAGCCAAAGCCGCCAAGGCAAAGGCTGAAGCGGCCAAAGAGACACCCGGCCTCAAAGAGAAGATGGCGGCTGTCGAAGCCCAACTCAAACCCATCCTCAAGAAGTTTGGCCTTGGTGATGTCAAGCTGAACCTTGTTGAGAAGCTGGACTCAGAAGGCTCCTACAACGAGAACCTGATCAAGATTGCCTTGGAAGAAAAAGAACCAGTGCGTATCTTGCGCCATGAGGCTTTGCACGCTCTAAAGGATTTAAACTTCTTTACGCCTCAGCAGTGGAATGCGCTTGAGCGCATGGCTAAGAGCGATTGGACTGACAAGTATCTGAAGAAGAAGATTGTTGAGCACAAGGGCAAGCGCATGTCTGCCTATGATGCTTATGTTGACATCTACAACAATGACATGGCTAAGGTTACAGAAGAAGCCATTGCTGAAGCCTTTGCTGACTTTGCCAATAACAAGCCACCAGCAGGAATGCTGGCTGCACTACTCAAACGTTTAAACGACTTCTTCACTGCGCTGCGTAATGCACTGAACGGTGCTGGTTTTCAGACTTACGAAGATGTGTTTGGCAAGATTGAGCGTGGCGAACTGTCTCAAAAGCCAAGCGCATGGAAGGCTAACGACAAAGTTAAAGATGATGCGGTCAAGTACTCCATGAAGTTTGGGATTGATCCGTATACCTCTGAAGGTCAGATCAACGTTCCGTTGGATGGCGACAACACACGCTTCTCCATCAAGCAACCCTATGATCAGAAGAAACTTAGCAAAGACGAGACATTAAAGAACGACCCAATTACAGGTCTGCCTTTAAACGCTAACGGCACAGTGACGTTGTACTACCCAACGACCAACGAGTCGGCTAGGGATCTTGCTGAAACCCGCAAGCTCAAGGGCCACTCGCCTACAGCCAACCGCATCTACTTGACCAACGAGTCCAGTTCGGCTGCGATCACAAACAAGCCCGGCATGATTGATCAACCTGTGGGTGGTGCGAACGTATTGCTACAAGTAGATCCATCTGTGATCCATTTGTTAGAAGAGCACTCAGATGGCCGGAAAGATTTCTTTATCCCAATCGCAGAAGGTAAAGCGTTTGAGAAGAAGATGGCTCAGACCAAGCTGTTTACACTCAATGCGCCGCGTACCAAAGGCCTACACCCTGACCGCACTCTGAAGCAAGTTACGACCGCAGTAAACGATGCGGCCACTAAGTGGGCTAACTCTTCTGCGGCAGATCGTCGCATCATGGCACGTAATGCCAAAGATGTGCTCCGTGCAGAGCACAACATCAGTCGCTTGTTTGGTGCTAACTCCAAGCTGGAGAAGACCAATATCGGTGAATACGGCCTGACATACAACGGCAAGAAGGTCATGTCCACAGGACTTGGCTTTGCTTCAGCACAGAAGATCAATGACGAGCAACGTGCCACCACATGCCCTCAGTCAGGCATCTGCGAGGACTTGTGCCTTGGAGAAACCTCTGGACAGAACTTGCTGTACGGTGGCGAAGGCCAGTGGCGCTCAGGCCCACGCCTGTCTCAGTACTTAAAGACTGAGGCTCTAGTGGTAAACCCTGAGGCGTTTGCCATTGCCATGATCAAGCAGATTGAATCATTCCGCAAGGCAGCACGGGATTTGGATTACCACCCGGCTATTCGTTTAAACGTTACATCTGACTTCAACCCTAGCACGTTTGAGAACATTATCAACATGTTCCCTGATGTGACCTTCTACGACTATACAAAGCTAGATACCAAGCCAATCGCACCTAATCATCATTTGACCTATAGCTCAACTGGTGCATCGCAGGTTGTTGATAAGAAGACGATCTTTAACAAGTTCTCTAATTGGGATCGCATGGTAGACAAGATTCTGCCTAGCGGTCGCAATGTGGCTATGGCGTTTACAAGCCGCTCATCCATGCCTAAGTTTGTTAAGGACGAAAGAACTGGCAAAACGTTTGAGGTGTGGAATGGTGATGAGTACGATGCTCGTTTCCTTGACCCAGTCAAAGAAGGCGGTGACGGCTTAATCATTGGCCTGACCAACAAGGACAACACCACCAAGCCTGAGGATGCGGCAGAGAAGCACAATGGCTTCTTCCTTGATTACGATCCTGAGCGTGATGGCGATACATTGGTTATCCCCAACCAAGAGAAGCTAAAAGGCGACCAAGGTCAGCCAGTTACATTTTCTAAGAAGCCACGGTTTAGCTTGCGTAGCGTTCCACCAGAGCCGGGCACAGAACCAATTCCACAAGGCATGGTTCGGTTGTACCACCAAACAGACGGGCAGTCTCTAGACAAGATTGCCAAAGAAGGTTTGTCAATCAAGTACGCCAAAGGCATTGAAGGCCCGAAGGCTATTTATGCCGGAGAGCAACCATTCTATGGCGCGGCAGACTCACGCCCAACGTTAGAGTTCTTTGTGCCTAAAGCGCAGTGGGATGCTCCATTTGTGCTTGAGGATGTTAAGCCTGAACAGATCATTGCGGCTCATTACCCTTGGCATAAAACTGCTCGTTACTTGGAATCTGAGCCACAGTCTATGCAATCTGCATTAGACGGCCAATATGATGATTTAAAAGATCCAGACACATCTAAGGCCGTGGAGTACATCAAAGAAAAGTACAGCAAGACTGATGAGCGTATGAGCCTGCGTGATGCGCCGGAAACGCCTGAGTTTAAACAGTTCTTTGCTGGCAGCAAGGTTGTTAATGAAGATGGCTCCCCCAAAATCATGTACCACGGTACAAACAAAGATTTCAATGAGTTTGTTATTGCTGAAAAAGCAAATAGAACAGGAATGCCTGACGGCTTTTATTTCACATCCGATATAGACGATGCAAACCGATACGCAAAAGGTGAAGGCGCTAACGTTATTCCTGTGTATCTAAGTATTAAAAATCCATTTAACCTTGGCGAGAAAAATAAAATCTCCAAAGAAATGGTTATGCAGTTTAGGGATGAATTACGTGCAGACAACCCCGACCTACCGTTTAGTTGGATACAAGAAAAAGTTGCTATTTTTAAAGAAAATACTGCCGCCGGTAGGTTTCCGTTTCCCAGTATTAGTTTCCCTACAGCAGCAATGCAACGGGTGTTTGAAGTTGGTGGCTACGATGGTTTGATTGACGGGGGTAGAGTTTTTGTTGCTTTTAATTCCAATCAAGTTAAGTCTGCAATTGGCAATACTGGTGCGTACAGCAAGTACAACCCTGATGTGCGCTACAGCTTGCGTGAATCCACTGACCCGGACACTGTTAGCCGTGTAAACGCAACAACGACTACCCGCGAAGAGAAGGGCTATGCCGAGCGCATAACTAAAGCTTTGAGCGGTGATTCATTCTCTGCATTGCGTGCTGAGGCGTTAAATCGCTACAACCGACTGGCCGACGTAGATAAAGCTGTGGTTAAGAAGAGGGGCGGCGCGGCCTTGATGGCTGATGAAAGCGCAGAGGCTGGAGCCTTGCAGTCTGACTTAGCCGCAGGGGTTACCGCATCTGTGTTGGGTGTACACGACCGCAACGGTGGTATCCCTGTGTACGCCAATGGCGTGACCAAAGCCTTCAATGACAATGGGAAGATCAAAGGCCCAGTGGCTATCTTTGCGCCTTTGTCTAAATACAATGACCCATACATCTACCAGCTTTACCAGTTCTGGGCTGCTGCCCAGCGCGGATCTCGTTTAAACGAACAAGGCCGTCCCGACATCTTTACTGACGCAGATCTCGTAAAAGCCCAGCAGTTGGAAAAAGACCATCCTGAGTTCCGTCAGATCCAAGCCGAATGGAATGTTTACAACAACGGCTTGATGCAATTCTTAGTGGACACAGGCGTGTTGTCAGAAGGTGACCGCGCTAGGTTCACTGAGTATTCAGATTACATCCCGTTCTATCGTCAGATGGAAGGCGAGAAGACCATCGGGCCAAACTTGTTCCAGTCTATTTCTGGTGTCAAGAAGCCTAAGAAGCTCAAAGAGGGCGAAGACAAAGCGCCTTTGGCTGATTTCTTGGAAACCATTGTCCGTAACACGCAGTCATCTATCCAGATGGGTATGAAGAACGTTGCGGCACAGCGTGCCATCGACAGGGCGTTGGAAATTGAGATGGCTGAGAAGTTGCCACCCAACTCCAAAGCAGGACTTGACACAGTTCAGGTGCTAGAAAAAGGCCAAGTCGTTACTTATCAAGTAGCTGATCACTTGTTCATCAACGCTGTTAAGAGTTTAAACATGCCAGAGTTGCCGTTCATCGGCCTGCTTTCTGGCCCGGCCAACTTTTTGAGGAACATGGTGACCAAAGATCCCGGATTTATGTTGGCTAACATGGTTCGAGACTCAATGGCGGCATACGTAACTAGCGGTGTCAAGATGACTCCCATCGCAGATACTGTGTCAAACTTTGGCAAAGCCATGGCAGGCACATCCCCAGAATTTGAGGCGCTTTTAAACGCTGGTATTGGTGGCGGCTACGAGTTCTCTCAGAACATTGAGATGAGCGCCAAGGCGTTTGAGAAAGAGCTTAATAAAAAGTACGAAGGCAAGACGTTGTTCCAACGCATCTTGAATCCAATGAGCGCACCTACAGCTTTGTGGGAAGCTTTGGAAAAAGGTACAACTGCGTCTGACATGGCGACAAGGATGGAGGTGTATAAACGCACCTTAGCCGAGACTAACAACGAGGCAGAAGCTCTGCACCGCGCCCTTGAGGTGATGAACTTTAACCGCAAAGGTAGCTCTCCGGTCATCCGTATTCTGACTGCGGCCATCCCGTTCTTAAACGCCCGTATGCAGGGTCTGGACGTGCTCTATAGAGCGTCGTTTGGCGAGATGAATAACAAAGATGCGGCCATGATTCAGAAACGTTTCATTGTCCGTGGCCTGACCATGGCCGCTCTGTCAGCCATGTACTGGACGCTGACTCATGATGACGATGAGTACAAGAAACAAGAACAGGAAACCAAAGACAACAACTGGCTTGTCCCATCCTTGGGCATCAAGATCCCAATCCCGTTTGAGATTGGTGTGATCTTCAAGGTGATCCCTGAGCGGATTATGGCTTTGACCTTAGGCCAAGACACAAACAAAGACTTCATGGACTCTATGGCTAGGAATCTGCGTTCAACACTGGCCATTGACTACTTGCCACAGGCTATCAAGCCTTTTGTGGAGACAGAGACTAACTTCTCCCTGTTTACACGCAGACCTATTGTTGGCCAAGGTTTAGAAGGCGTTGCCCCGGAGTACCAAGTTGGCCCCGGAACATCGTCTGCCGCCGCCGCTTTAGGTTCTCAATTAGGCATGTCGCCCATGAAGATCGACCACTTGATTCAGGGCTACACCGGAACAATGGGCATGTACATGGTCAGCGCCTTGGACGGAATCATGAACATGAATGCCGAGAACCCTAATGCGTCTAAACGCTTTGAGCAGTTGCCATTCATCAAACGCTTTGCGCTGGATCCAGAGGCCAGAGGTACAGTCACCAGCTACTACGATTTGAAGAACGCCACAGATGAAGTGGTCAGAACATCAAGCTTGCTTGAGCGCACCATGAACTTTGAGGAACGTAACAAGTTCATGAAGGAAAACATCAAGATGCTTGCCACTAAAGATTACATCCTAGACCTTGAGAAGACCATGAAAGAGTTCCGTCAGGCTCAGGTCATGATCCGTAGTTCCAAGATGGATGCGGATGCCAAGCGAGATGCGCTCCTAAGAATCAACCAAGCTCAGAATGCCTTGACGGCTAATATCAACTTCCTCAAGTCGAACATAATGTGAGATGACCCCGCTCGAATAACCATCCAATGGTTCCTCGGTGGGCTTCATCCCATGCCGCAAACCTAGCCGATTTGGTCATGTCTTTGCCTTGGTCTATCTTCATGTGGCACACATAGCACAAGGCCGCAATCCGATAGTCGTGAGCCTTGATGCCCATCCCCTTGCCATCGCGTTGTTGATTGGAGTGAGCGGCTACCACTGTCCCATCCTCAGTCCCGCATCTCTGACAAGGGCACTGCCTGACAAGGTCAAGCAGTTTCCTATTCCGGTACATCTTGCTTGCTTATAAATTCAATGTAGTTAGCAATCTCTTT
>Ga0209191_1000324_pt1 | contig 37705 bp, 30 predicted proteins | sample S_130626_EF_Meta_FD_187320 | JGI IMG/M metagenome (GOLD analysis project Ga0209191, IMG submission 187320) | Freshwater microbial communities from Lake Simoncouche, Canada to study carbon cycling - S_130626_EF_MetaG (SPAdes) (version 2) | ecosystem: Environmental > Aquatic > Freshwater > Lake ...
AATAAAAGACGAAGCGCATTTAAGAAATTTACTTACCGAATTGACTTTGCATTTTGAAAAAGATACAGATGCGCCAACGCAAGTAAAAAATTTATCTAAAGAATATATGGAGCAAAACATGAAAGCCATTTATTCATTTGATATTGTGGTAAATGATTTGCAGCATGTGTTTAAGCTCAGTCAAAACAGAGACGAAGCCTCGCATACGAATATTCAAAACGAATTAAATAAAGGAGACGCTGCTTGCAAGCATATGGCAGCTGCTATGAAGGCTCAATCAAGTCCCAAAGATTCCCATAGAGATCTTTAAAGACAGCCACTGTTCCATAAGCCTCTACATGTGGTGGGATCGTAAACTCAACACCTTTAGCACTATAGTTTTCAAAGTCGCGGTAAAAATCATCGGTGTACAAAAATAAGAACACACGTCCTCCAGTTTGATAGCCAATACTTTTTTCTTGTTCGGGCGAAGCTGCTTTTGCTAATAATAACATGCACCCATTGTTTGCTCCAGTTGGTTGTACCATCACCCATCTCTTGGTTTCAGATAATACCGTGTCTTCGATTAATTTAAATCCGAGTACAGTTGTGTAATAGCGAATGGCTTCATCGTAATCACGAACCACCACAGCAATATGAGCGAGATGTTGTTGCATGAATCAAATATACAATTTGTATAAACATCTTCAATCAATCTATTTGTATATTTGTATGCAAATAGAAACGGTTCAGCTAACTTTTAATTTTGTTCACTCGATTATGACTCCAGTAAAAAATATCATTTTTGATTTAGGCAATGTCTTATACGATATTGACTTCAATAATATGTATGCGCAATTTGATCAATTAGGTATTCCTAATTTTCAAAACCATTTTACACTCAACAAATGTGATCAATTATTTTATGATATTGAAAAAGGATTAATTAGTGAGACGGCATTCTGTGAGGGTTTTAATCAATTATACAATTTGTCATTAAGCCATGCTCAAATAATATCCGCTTGGAATTCCTTACTTATTGGTTTTAGAAAGGATAGCATGGACTGGATTAAAGCAAATCAACATGCCTATCCAATGTTTTTATATTCCAATACCAATCAAATTCATTGTGATTATGTGCTTCCTCAATTTGAAAGAGAAATAGGAGGGGATTTCGAAAAGCTATTTAAAAAGCCATATTACTCTCATCATATGGGGATGCGCAAGCCAGATCCAGCCTCTTTTCAATATATACTAGACCAAGAAGGGCTTAAGGCTGCTGAAACCTTGTTCATTGACGACAATGAGCCCAATATCATTGGTGCTGCTTCGATTGGATTGCAAGTATTGTATTTACAACCAGGTATGTTCATTGAAACGGAATTGCCTAAGTTATTAGGGTAGTTTTTTACTTAAGTTCCTCAAAATCAATGTAATCGGCGTCCTTTTTAACCGGATCCTTGGTTACTTTTGGGGCTGCTTTTGGTGGATTTTGGCTCGTAAATCCAGAATAATTGGCGTTTTGCTGCTGTGCTTCCGCCATTTTGCGTTGCATTTCTTCCATATTTTGGCGAACGGTCTTAACCCCTTTACTTACAGGGAGTACGACATTAAACACCAATTTATACAAGAGATAAATAAGGAATCCGTAGATCAATAGCTTCGTCATACCACAAAAATACGTCCAGATTGAATAAAATTGGGTGATTTCATCCGCTTTTATTACCTTTGGTCTAGAATATGCAGAGAAATGAAGGGAACGAAATCGTTCCCTTCTTCTTTTTTAAGTATGGAAGTAAACGAATTAAAAGACAGGGTTTATACCTTATTAGAGCCTTTTTTACAAGAGGATCCAAGCTATTTTTTGGTGCATATCAAAGTAAAGCCTGGTCATATAATAAGAGTATATATTGATGGTGACCAAGGTTTGCCTATCAAACAATGTACCTCTTTCAATAGAAGGTTGTACAAGGCCATCGAAGAAGCTGCATGGTTTCCTGAAGGTGATTTTGCATTGGAAGTTTCTTCACCTGGTGTAGAAGAGCCTTTGGTTTTAAACAGACAATATGTAAAAAATATTGGACGTACCGTAGAAGTGATCTTAAACGATGAATCTGTTTTTACGGGCGTAATGAAAGAAGTTACTGATAAAGATATTTTAATAGAATGGACTGCTGGCAAGGGGAAAAAAGCGACCCAAGAAACCATGCTAATTCCATTTGAGAATATAAAATCAACTATAGTTCAAATTCAATTTTAACAAATCTCAAGCTAGACCGCTTGATAAAAAAATGATGTTATGGCAAGTATTAATTTGATTGAAGCTTTCGCGGAGTTTAAAGACGCTGAAAATATAGATCGTCCTACGATGATGAAAGTAGTAGAAGATGTATTCAAAACCTTATTGAGAAAAAAATATGGTAGTGATGAAAACTTCGACGTAATCGTAAATGCAGAAAAAGGTGACTTGGAAATTATCCGTCGTCGTGAAATCAGACCGGATGATGATGTTGATAATCCTTTAGCTGAAGTATCTTATTCTGATGCCATCAAAATCGAGCCTGATTTTGAAATTGGTGAAGAATTATTAGAGGAAGTAAATATCTACGATTTTGGTAGAAGGGCTATCCTTGCTGCAAAGCAGACCTTAGCTTCTCGTATCAATGATTTAAAGAAAAACGTTTTAGTTAAAAAATATTCTGATAGAATTGGTGAAATCATCAATGCTGAAATCTATCAGGTTTGGAAGAAGGAAGTGTTGTTGTTAGACGAAGAAGGCAATGAATTAATCCTTCCAAAAACAGAACAAATCCCTCAAGATTTTTTCAAAAAGGGTGAAACTATCAGAGCGGTGATTGCAAGAGTGGATATGAAAAATAATTCACCTGTAATTATTTTATCTAGAACAAGCCCGCTATTCTTAGCTAAATTATTAGAAATAGAAGTGCCAGAAATTTTTGATGGTTTAATTACGATCAAGAAAATTGTGCGTGAGCCAGGTGAGCGTGCTAAAGTAGCTGTTGAATCATTTGATGATCGTATCGATCCAGTAGGTGCTTGTGTGGGTATGAAAGGTTCTCGTATTCATGGTATTGTGAGAGAATTAAAAAATGAAAATATCGATGTCATTAATTTTACAACGAATACACAATTATTAATTCAACGTTCATTAACGCCATCAAAAATCAGCTATATGAATATTGATGCTGATCGTAAGCGTGCCGAAGTTTACTTACAATCAGATCAAGTTTCTTTAGCAATTGGTCGTCGTGGTGTGAATATCAAATTGGCTTCTGAATTAACAGGCTATGAATTAGATGTGTACCGTGAAGACGAAGAAATTGTAGATGAATTCGATATCGATTTAGATGAATTTAGCGATGAAATTGAAGCATGGATCATCGATGAGTTTAAGCGTGTTGGTTGTGATACAGGAAGAAGTGTATTAAAATTAAGCGCAGAAGAATTAGAAAAAAGAACAGACTTAGAAGTAGAGACCATTGCGGAAGTACGCCGTGTCTTGACAGAAGAGTTTGCTAAAGGTGAATAACCTTTAAATAGAAGTATATTTGTAAAAGGAACGCGTCACTGTTCAAAAAAAAGGGACAAAAAACATTCAAATGTCAGAATTGAAACTACCAAGACTGTTAGCAGCTGCTAAAGAATTCAACATCGGTCAAGATACCTTGATTGAATTCCTTAGTACAAAAGGTTTTCCTAAGGATGACCTTAAGCCAACAGCCAAATTAACTGAAAGTCAGTATTATGCTTTGCAGGCTGAATTCCAAAGCGACAAGGTTGCCAAGAACAAGGCAGACCATGTGGAATTACCAAAAAATGCAATTGCAGACAAAGGCAAAAAAGCGGAGGAAGAAATTGCTCCAGCTAAAAAAGCAGTTGTTGCTGAAACGCCAGTTGTGGAAACACCAAAAGCAGCTCCAGTTGAAGCAGCGCCTGCTACAATTAAAGTAGAAACACCAGAGGTGGAAGCACCAAAAGTGGTGAATAAGATAGACCTTTCTGCCATTGACTCTTCTACTAGACCAAAAAAGACCACTAAAAAAACAGAAGAGCCTGCACCTAAAGAAGCTGCTCCAAAAGCACCAACTGCAAAAGCACCAGCTGCAAAAGCAGCTGCTAAAAAAGCAGAGCCAGCTCCAAAAGCGCCACCAGTAGACCATTCTATCGCTCCAGAAAATGTGCATGGTGCCATTACGAATATCCAAGCTGACAAGTTAACCGGTCCAACCATTTTAGGTAAGATTGATTTACCAACCAATAGCGATACTAGACCAAAACCTTTAACCCAGGAAGAAAAACGTATTCGTAAGCGTATCCCAGTTCAGGGTAGACCAAATCAACCAGGTCAAACAGGACAAGGTGGTCAAACACAAAGCAGTGGTGGCTATCAAGGCAATCGTCCTCAAGGCGGCGGCTACCAAGGCAATCGTCCACAAGGTGGACAAGGTGGTGGCTACCAAGGCAACCGTCCTAATAATGGAACACGTCCAGGACAAGGAGGAGCACGCGGAAGAAATATGCCACAAACGGCTGAGCAAAAAGAAATCGATCAGAAAGCAATTCAAGATAAGATCAAGGAAACGCAAGCTAAATTATCTGGCCAAGGTGGTCGTGGTAAGGGCACGAAATCTAAGTATCGTCGTCAAAGAAGAGAAGAAGCTGCTGAAAATGAAAATAACGAACAAAGAGAAGACAATAAATTACAGGTTACAGAATTTGTAACTGTGAGTGAGTTATCGAGCTTGATGGATGTAAGCTTTGCAGATATCATCAGCAAGTGTATGAACTTGGGTATCATGGTTTCAATCAATCAACGTTTAGATGCGGAGGTGATTGAATTGGTTGCAAGTGAATTTGGATTCGAAGTTGAATTTGTTGGATTAGAAGATGTAGTAGAAATGGATGAGGAAGAGGAAGCAGAAGATCAAGCGAATTTAGTTGAGCGTCCTCCAATCGTAACCATCATGGGTCACGTGGATCACGGTAAAACATCTTTATTGGATTATATACGTAACGCAAATGTGGTTGCAGGTGAGGCCGGTGGTATCACACAACATATTGGTGCATACGAAGTGACTTTGCCAAATGGTAAAGCCATCACTTTCTTGGATACACCAGGTCACGAAGCCTTTACAGCGATGCGTGCGCGTGGTGCTAAAGTAACAGATATTGCAATTATCGTAGTAGCTGCAGACGATGCAGTGATGCCACAAACAAAAGAGGCCATTAGTCACTCTCAAGCGGCGAATGTGCCAATGATTTTTGCAGTGAATAAGATAGACAAAGACGGTGCGCAGCCGCAAAAAATATATGAGCAATTATCTCAAATGAATATTTTAGTAGAAGCTTGGGGTGGTAAATTCCAAAACCAAGAATTGTCTGCTAAACAAGGTTTGAATGTAGATGCGTTGTTAGAGAAAGTATTGCTTGAATCTGAAATTTTAGATTTAAAAGCCAATCCAAATAGAGAAGGAACAGGAACCATTATCGAGGCCTCTTTAGATAAAGGACGTGGTTTTGTGGCGACTATACTTGTACAGAACGGAACATTACGTCAGGGAGATTTGATTTTATCAGGACAGTTTTATGGTCGTGTTAAAGCCATGTTCAACGAACGTAACCAACGTATCGAAGTAGCACCTCCATCTACACCTGTTGTGATATTAGGTTTGAATGGTGCACCACAAGCTGGTGAGAAATTCAAAGTATATGACGACGAGTCTGAAGCAAAAGAATTAGCAACTAAGCGTTCTCAATTATTAAGAGAGCAAGGCTTGAGAACTAGAAAACATATTACATTAGACGAGATTGGTCGTCGTTTGGCTTTAGGTAACTTTAAAGAATTAAACATCATCATCAAAGGTGACGTGGATGGTTCTGTAGAAGCATTGAGTGATTCATTACAAAAATTATCTACCGAGGAAATTGCAATTAGAGTAGTATTAAAAGGTGTCGGTCAGATTTCTGAATCTGATGTATTGCTTTCTGCTGCTTCTGATGCGATCATCATTGGTTTCAACGTTCGTCCTAGTATGCAAGCAAGTCGCTTAGCAGAAACAGAAGGTGTTGAAATTAAAATGTATTCTATTATCTACAACGCGATTGATGAAATCAAGAGTGCGATGGAAGGTATGTTGGAACCAAAAATTCAAGAGAAAATTGTGGCCAATGTGGAGGTTAGAGAAGTCTACAAATTTGATAAAGCAACGGTTGCCGGATGTTATGTATTGGATGGCAAGTTGAGTAGAAACAGTAAAATTCGTATTATTCGTGACGGTATTGTTGAGTTCCCAAGAGGAGAAGGACAGGCCGCTGAATTAGGAAGCTTGAAGCGTTTCAAAGATGATGTGAAAGAAGTTGTTTCCAATATGGAATGTGGTTTGACCATCAAAAACTTTATCGACTTAAAACCAGGCGATATTGTAGAAGCATTTGAAGAAGAAGAAGTTAAACGTACTTTATAAAAAAATTAAGATTTGATAGTTGGGGTATTGCCCCGGCTATCGGAACTTAGCCCCTAAATTCATATTTGATGAAAATAGTTCGCATCTTATTTGCCTTAGGTTTAATTGCCATTACTAGTGCAGCAACCGCTCAAATCAAAAAAGTTTTAGCAGATAAAATTATTGCCACAGTGGGCGATAAATATATTCTACGTTCCGATGTAGACAATGCGCTCGCAGATTATAAGAGACAAGCACAGGGTCAAGAAAATATTGAATTACCATCGGCCTGTCAGGTGATCGAAGGGCAGTTAATTCGTAAGGCTTTAGTGTTACAAGCTGAAAAAGATTCCATTTTAGTTACAGAAGAAGAAATTGAAGTAGCTATTGATGGACGTATTCGAAATTTCATACAACAATTTGGATCTAAGGAAGTCTTAGAAGAAGTTGCTGGACGATCTATCTTTCAATTAAAAGACGATTTCAGACTTTTAATTAAAGAGCAACGTTTGGCAGAGGAGATGCAAAATAAAATTGTTGACAAAGTCAAGATTACCCCCAATGAGGTAAAAGCCTTTTATGCAAAAATTCCAGTGGATAGTTTGCCCTTGTATGAAAGTGAAGTGCAGATTTCGGAAATTATCATGCATCCTAAAGCAAATCGCGATATTGAAGAATATGTGATTCAGCAAATGTTAGAATACCGTAAGCAAGTAGAAGGCGGCGTGAATAAGTTTGAACAATTGGTAAAATTATATTCTGAAGATCCAAGTGCAAAAGAAAATTTAGGACAGTTTAGCTTAAATAGAAATGTAAGAGAATTTGATCCAGCTTTCATGGCGGCCTCTTTCAGGTTAAAAGAAGGTCAAATTTCTGCGCCAGTAAAATCCAAATTTGGCTACCATATTATCCAATTAATTTCTAGATCTGGAGATGAGGCGGTGGTAAAGCATATCTTAAGAATTCCACCAATCACCAATGATGAAATTAATGAGACTAGACAATTATTGGATAGTGTTAGAAAAGTGGTGTTAGCAAATAAGACAAGTTTTGGCGAAGCAGTGAATAAGTATAGTGACGATGAATCAAGTAAGTTTAGTGGTGGAGCAGTAACTGGTCGCGATGGATCTACTTATATCAACTTTGATCAATTGGACAAAGAAATGGTGGTTTTGATTCAGAACATGAAGCCAGGAGACATTTCCACACCACAATTGTATGTGGATGATAGAGGTAGAAAAACAGTTCGTATTGTGTATTATAAAGAAAGAACAGAGCCGCATAAAGAAAATTTAAAAGAAGATTATAACCGTGTTTCAATAAGGGCACTAGAAGAGAAAAAAGCAAAAGTGTTAGAATCATGGTTTAAAGACAGAGTCCCTAATTACTATGTATTTATAGATAACGATTTCCAGGCTTGTAAAGAATTGACAGATTGGACAAAAGTGGCAAATGCAATTGTAAAGGAAAAAACATACTAGAAATTTCATCATGAGCGACGAAATCAAACACGAATGTGGCTTAGCATTCATTAGGTTAAGAAAACCTTTCTCCTACTATTTACAAAATAGGGGATCAGTTACCTACGGCCTAAATAAGTTGTACCTATTGATGGAGAAGCAACACAATCGTGGTCAAGATGGCGCAGGGATTGCAACTGTTAAATTAGATATAGAAGCAGGCAATCCTTTTTTATATAGATTAAGAAGTAGTGCACAGCAACCTATTGCTGATTTATTTTTTAAAGTAGGTCAAGAAATACAAGAACTAGAAAAATTACAACCCGATATTACCAAGCACCCCGGTTTAATGAAAGGGCATTTACCTTTTATGGGTGAATTGTTATTAGGACATTTAAGGTATGGGACTCAAGGCAAGAATAATGTTGAATTTTGCCATCCATTTATTAAGAGAAATTTAGTGCCAGGAAGAAACCTTGCATTAGCGGGTAATTTCAATTTGGTGAATACAGATGAATTGTTCAAACAAATCCAACATGATCCAGGTCCTTTTGAAAAACAAAGTGACTTAGCAGCGATGATGGAAGTGATTCATCACTTTCTTGTAATTGAAGAAACTAAAAATCCCAATTGTCCAAATATTGCTGAGGTTTTAAAACAAGCTGTGCCTATGTTCGATGGGGGCTTTACCATTGGTGGATTGGTGGGGAATGGCTATAGTTTTATTATGCGTGATGCACATGGTATTCGTCCAGCTTATTATTATATTGATGGGGAGGTGATTGTAGCAGCTAGCGAAAGAGCTGCAATACGTACCACATTTAATGTAGGCGAGAATGAAGTACATGAATTAATGCCGGGCAATGCCTTAATAGTAGACGATAAGGGCGGATACACCATAGAACAAATTATTGCACCAAAAGAAAGAAGGGCTTGTTCTTTTGAGCGTATTTATTTTTCTAGAGGTGGGGATGAGAAAATTTATAGAGAGCGTATCGCCCTCGGCCATTACTTAAGTAAAATTGTTTTAGACAGAATTGAAAAAGACTTAAAGAATACCATCTTCTCTTATATCCCAAATACTGCGGAAGTTGCTTTTTACGGATTGATAAAAGGGATGGAAGAATACTTGAACGCCATTAAAGTTGAACGTATTTTGAGTTGGGGTAAGGACATCGATGCTGAAAAATTAGAAGCGATGGTGAATCGAAAAATTCGCCAGGAAAAAATTGCCATCAAAGATGTCAAATTAAGAACATTCATCACTGAAGATGCGAACCGCAATGAGATGGTGCAACACGTATATGATATCACTTATGGTACAGTGCGTAAAAATGAAGATAGCTTGGTAGTAATAGATGATAGTATTGTAAGAGGAACGACTTTAAAAGAAAGTATCGTTAGAATGCTATCCAGACTTTCGCCAAAAAAGATCATTGTTGTTTCTTCTGCACCTCAAATCAGGTATCCGGACTGTTATGGTATCGATATGAGTAAGATGGGAGATTTTATTGCATTTAAGGCAACTATAGCTTTATTGAAAGAAAGAGGTATGGAGCAGGTGATGGATGATGTCTATCAAAAGATCAAAACACTTGAAGCAAAGAACGAACTACATACAGAAAATGTGGTACGTGAATTATACAAGCCTTTTACAACAGAAGAAATTTCAGATAAAATTGCGCAACTGATCACGCCAGACAATATTCAAATTCCTGTTGAAGTGATTTATCAAACAATCGAAGGATTACATGCATGTTGTCCAACTAATACAGGTGATTGGTATTTCACAGGAAACTACCCAACTCCTGGGGGAAACAAAGTTTGTAATAAAGCATATACCAACTATATCGAAGGCAATAACCAACGAGGGTATTAGAGTCTATAGCAAATTGCGTTGATATTCATGCCTGCGCCGACTGATGCAAAAATTACCACATCGCCTTTTTTCAAATGATGTTCCGGGTATTTTCCTTTAAGTACTAGATCATATAATGTTGGAATGGTCGCTACAGAACTATTACCTAATTCATGAATACTCATGGGCATGATATCTGCAGGAATTTCTTTTATATCATATAATTTGTACAATGCTTTAATAAAACCTTCATCCATTTTTTCGTTGGCTTGATGTAGGAAGAATTTTTTTACTTCATGTATATCCACTCCAGCCTTTTCAATACAGGCTTTCATGGCAATTGGAACATTCTTAATGGCATACTCATAGACCTTTCGGCCTTTCATTTTGATATACCTTGTTTTATCATCTGCTTGGGGATGATTTGATTTTCCTAAGTATAAATAATAAGCCTCATCATTGCAATGGCTTTGAACACTAAAGGCTAAAATACCCTGATTAGGATCATCACTATGTTCCACAATACAGGCGCCTGCACCATCACTAAAAATCATACTATCTCTGTCGTGCTGATCTATTACCCTGCTTAGTGTTTCGGCTCCTATCACTAAACATCTTTTTGCCATGCCCGATTTAATAAATGAATCTGCTTGAATGACACCTTGTATCCAACCAGGACAGCCAAATAAAATATCGTACGCTACACAACTAGGATTAACAATGCCTAAATGATGTTTTACTCTAGATGCGATTGCAGGAATGGCATCTGATTGAATGGTGCCATTTTGTACGTCTCCAAAATTATGGGCGACAATGATTTGATCAATTGTTTCAGGATCAATTCCTGCAGCCTGGATCGCTAATTTAGCCGCAGCCGCAGCTAGGTCAGAAGTGTTGACATGCACATCCGCATACCTTCTTTCCATGATGCCTGTGATCCCTTTAAATTTTTCAACAATTTCTTGGTTAGGCGTTTTGATTAATTCGCTCTGCTCGTCATAAAAAGTATTTTCAACAAAATCTTGATTGGACTTAATATGGTGTGGTATAATACTACCTGTGCCTGTTATAATGGTTGCCATAGAGGGGGTATTTTTTTGATTAGCAAAATCCCAACCACTCTAAGTTAGGCAATTTAGATATATTTATCGCCTTTGTTCCTCTTTACTTCAGCTACATATTCTTTAATAGACTGTTCTTTATCCCTACTACAAATCATTAAAACATCTTTTGTATCAATCACAATAAAGTCATCTAATCCCTGAACTAACACTAGTTTGTCTTTTGGAGAATTGATCATACATTTTGTAGCATCAATCACAATCACATTATCGGAAGCAACAGCATTGCCTAAATAATCTTTCTCCATATTCTCATAAGCGCTATTCCATGTACCTAAGTCGCTCCATCCAAAAGAGGCAGGCATTACATATACATTATTGGCTTTCTCCATGATCGCGATGTCGATAGAAATATTGGTACACAGCGGATAGATTCTTTGAATAGCAGTATTTTCGGCTGGCGTATTAAAATGCATTTTTTCTTGATCAAATAATTCAAACATTTCTGGCTGGTACTTTTCGAAAGCAGTTATGATGTTACTAATTTTCCAAGCAAAAATTCCTGCGTTCCATAAAAAATCACCACTTGCTAAAAAGGATTTAGCAATTTCTAAATCTGGTTTCTCGGTAAAGGTTTTTACTTTATAAACATCCTTAGCCACTTCTAGTCCTTCATATTGGATATAACCATAGCCCGTGTTTGGGTGTGTAGGCTGAATCCCTAAAGTGGCTAGTGCTTTAATATTATCTACGAAATCTAAAGCTTGTAATGCAATAGATTGAAAACGTTCTTCTTCTAAAATTAAATGGTCACTTGGCGCCACGATACATTTTGCATCAGGATTCATCTGCGCCAATTTAAATGAGATGTAGGCAATACAAGGTGCTGTATTTTTTTTGCTAGGCTCTGCTAAAATATTTTCAACCGGTAGCATTGGCAATTGTGTTTTCACAATGTCAACATACTCTTCGGAAGTGACAATAAAAATATTTTCAGCAGGGATAAATTTTGCATAACGTTCATAGGTCCATTGCACTAAAGTCTTGCCTGTATTCAATACGTCTAAAAATTGTTTAGGGAGCGCTGTCCTACTCATTGGCCAAAAACGACTTCCAATACCTCCAGCCATAATGGCTACATAGTGATCTTTGTTTTGCATAGATGTGTTTTATAAAATCCCCTCTTTCATTAAATCGTGCATGTGTATCATTCCTTTATACTGAGCTTCGTCGGCCACAATCAATTGACTGATGTCATGCGCTTTCATTAAGTCAAATGCTTCAATGGCCAAGGTGTTGGAGGAAATGGTAATTGGCTTTTTATGAAAAATATCAGCCGCTTTAAGATCTTGAATACTATTATGTTGTTCTAACATTCTGCGAATATCGCCATCTGTAATCATGCCAATGATAGCGCCTGTATCATCTAACACCACTGTGGCACCCATCCTACTTTTTGAAATAGCGCTAATCACTTCTTTGATGCTAGTGGAGGCTTGTACACTTGGTTGCGTATTTTGTTTTGCAATGGCACCTGTTGTTAAGGTTAATCTTTTACCTAGATTACCCCCTGGATGAAATTTGGCAAAATCATTGGTTTTGAAACCTTTTAATTCCATGAATGCAATGGCCATTAAATCGCCCATCACCATTTGTGCAGTGGTTGATGAAGTGGGGGCTAAATTATGAATACAAGCTTCTTGATCTACGGTTGTGTTCACCACAAGCGGTGTTGCTTTACCTAAATAACTATCTACATTACCAACCATGGCAATCAATGGATTACCAAAATGGGCTACCAAATCAACTAATAATTTAATTTCTGGACTCTCACCACTCTTACTAATGATCATCACTACATCTTCTGGTCCAATCATGCCCGAGTCTCCATGAATGGCATCTGCAGCATGTAGGTACATTGCATGGGTTCCAGTAGAATTACAAGTAGCTACAATTTTTTGTGCGATAATGGCACTTTTACCAATGCCGCTCACTATAAAACGACCTTTGGATGCTATCACCGATTGGACTGCTGCAACAAATTGATCGTTTATAAATTTTTCCAATCCTGCTACCGCTTTTGTTTCAATCAGTAAAGCGTTTTTGGCAATGGATTTAATCTCGGATGACATAGGCGTAATATAGATGGAGCAAAGGTAATACATCATTAACTTTGTAGTCATTTTTTAATCTATCCTTTGTCAAAAGGTTTATTTTAAAAAATTATCCATTTTAGTGAACTTTTGTTCAACAAAATGCGTTAACTTAAGAGTAGATTAAGATAGTAAACGATTGATTTCAAGCTTATTACGATGCCCACGCCTAAAAAAACGATTAAAAAGACTGCTACGCCTCAAAACAAGGAGATACTAGCAGCTTTAAAGCAATATTTTGGTTTCTCCGAGTTCAAAGGTACCCAAGAACAAGCCATCCTATCCTTATTGAGTGGGCGGGATACTTTTGTGATCATGCCAACAGGTGGGGGAAAGAGTTTGTGCTATCAATTGCCTGCTATGATGTTAGAAGGATGCGCCATTGTTGTATCCCCACTGATTGCTTTAATGAAGAATCAAGTAGATCTTGTTAGAGGGTATAGTGAGCATAACGAGGTTGCCCACTTTTTAAATTCTTCTTTAAACAAAGGACAAGTCAAAGTGGTCAAAGAAGATCTTTTAAGTGGCAAGACTAAATTATTATATGTTGCACCAGAGACTTTGACAAAACAAGAAAACCTAGATTTTTTTAGTGACTTGAAAGTATCTTTTTTTGCAGTGGACGAAGCCCATTGTATTTCTGAATGGGGACATGATTTTAGACCAGAATACCGTCGACTAAAAGAGATGATGGAAGAGATCAATCCATCCGCGCCCATTATTGCTTTGACAGCAACAGCTACACCTAAAGTACAAAGTGATATTGTAAAAAATCTTTCACTTAACAATCCTGAAATTTTAATTTCTTCTTTTAACAGAGACAATCTCTATTACGAAGTACAACCCAAAATTAAAAAGGATCAGACCGTTAAAAGTATTGTAAAATATATTACAAAGCATAAAAAGAAAAGTGGTATTATTTATACCCTCAACAGAAAAACGACAGAAGAACTAGCAGATCTTTTAAAAGCAAATAATATAAAAGCAGTCGCATACCATGCTGGGCTAGATCAAAAATTGCGCGCAGAAAGACAGGATCAATTTTTAAACGAAGACGTGCAGGTGATTGTAGCAACCATTGCATTTGGCATGGGTATTGATAAACCAGATATTCGATTTGTCATTCACTATAATATCCCTAAATCTATTGAGAATTATTACCAAGAGACAGGCAGAGCTGGTAGAGATGGTTTAGAAGGAAATTGTATTTTATATTACTCACAAAAAGACGTTTCTAAATTAGAACATTTTTTAAGAGATAAGCCATTGAGTGAAAGAGAAGTGGGTGCTCAATTAATTGACGAAACTGTGGCATTCGCAGAGAGTGGTGTTTGCAGAAGAAGAAGTTTGTTGCATTATTTTGGAGAATCATGGCCCGATAAAAATTGCGGCAAATGTGATAATTGCTTAAATCCAAAAGAACAATTCCAAGCAAAAACAGAAATAGTACAACTATTACAGACGATTCAGGCATTGGATGAAAGATTTGTTGCTCATTATGTTGTTCAAATTATTACGGGACATTACACGCCTCAGATTGGCTTATATCGTCACGAAAAATTACCTGTTTTTGGTATTGGGAAAACGCATGATGATTTGTTTTGGAATAGTTTGATCCGTCAGGCGATGCTTGAAGAATTGATCGAAAAAGATATCGAAGAATATGGCCTTTTAAAACTGACTGCCAAAGGTCAAAAATTCTTGAAAAAACCTAGTTCATTTTTGGTGGTTTTGCAAAATGTTTTTGCCGCCGAATTAGGCGATGACGAGGAAAGTGAAGTGGCAGAAGATGCTGTTACCACAGACGATCGTTTATTTGAATTATTGAAAGACCTGCGTCAAGTGGTGGCTAAAAAAATTGGGTTACCTCCATTCGTTATTTTCCTTGAGACTTCATTGCAGGATATGGCCACACTGTATCCAACATCATTCACTGAACTAGAGCGTTGTCAAGGAGTGAGTAAGGGCAAGTCCATCAAATATGGCGAAGCATTCATTAAGCTCATTGAACAATATGTGATAGACCATAATATTGAAAAGCCAGATGATTTTGTGATGAAGTCCGTGGCCAATAAATCAAGTAATAAGATTTATATCATTCAAAATGTAGACAAAAAAATTCCTTTAGAAACCATTGCAAAGAATAAAGACCTAAGATTAGATAGTTTACTAGAGGAAATGGAAACTATTGCGGCGAGTGGTACCAAATTGAATTTAGATTATGCCATTGATGAATGGCTAGACGAATATGATCAAGAGGAAATTTTAGAATATTTCAAAAGCTGCGAAACATCTTCATTGCAAATCGCACAAGAGGAGTTGAGTGAAAATAATTACACTTGGGAGCAACTTAAAATAATGCGCATTAAATTTTTAAGTGTTGTAGGAAATTAATTCGCGGTATTATTTGAAAATTGTATAGCCCTATCCATTGCATTTTTACGCACACTCATATAGAATAAGTTATAGTCTGCAATATGATAGTTCTTTGTATTGTATAAAATGTTTCCGAAAAATTTAGGCTTAGGTGTCCACAATACACCTTCATGGTTATTTGCTGCAGCCACATTAGGTATCACTTTTTTAAAGTTATACAATACAGCCCCTTGATTTACTTTTCTACTCACTGAAACTTGATTACTGTCCCAACTAAGTGGGTTGGTCACAATTGAGTTGAATTTTTCATTTTGCACAGTCGGTGGAATATAGCCTTCCTTATAAGTGCGCCATGCACAAATACATCCTGTTTCGGTGGGCTTGGTACAAGCTTTTAAACTTGTAAATTCCCTTGGGTCAATCGCCATGCCTACAATATAGGCAGACACCAATTGCTTGGACAATGCCTTGCCATCGAAATATTCTTTAAGTAATCGCTTAGCATGTGTGCTGCCCTGACTATGAGAAGCAATAATGATTGGCTTTCCTTGGTTATAATTAGCCATATAAAAATCAAATGCGCTTTTTACATCCTGATAAGCTAGTTCGAATGCTGCCAATGCATTGATGGTATCTATTTTATTGACTGGGTAGTAACTTTTGATATGTGCTTGTCGATACCTTGGCGCATATACATTTCCTACTTCATTAAAAATACTTGCTTGACTTAGAATAGTAGTATAATCGGTTTTAATATTTACAGCAATATCTGTTAAAGAAGCAGACCAGCCATTAGGCATTTCAGGATCTAAATAAGTGGTGGGATGCACAAAAAATACATCCGCTAATTGTTTGGGCTGGTGCTTTTTTAAGATACTCGCAGGTATGCTATCTGAAGGGTCTACTTTAAGAGGATGCGCAGCCCAGTTCTTTAATTGACTATAATCAGGTTGCTCCTCCCAATTGATACTAGCATAAACAGGCTGGTAGGTTGCATAATTGCTTTTGCCACATCCAAAAGCCATGAATAAAACACTTAAAAAAAACAAATTTCTCATAGTGCAAAGATACAATTTATCATAGTTAATTTTTTATATACTTGACTGATAATTTATTAAATGCTTTGGATGCAAATAAAATATTTTATTTTTACATAAATCAATCTGATTGCACCTATTAAGACATATACCATTTTTAAAAGCCGTGTTCCAGCATAGCCTAACAGCTTTTGGTGGTCCTCAAGTACATATTGGCTTACTGCAACATCGATTTGTAGAAAAAAGAAAGGATATTACTTCGGAGGAATTGATGGAATACAATGCTTTTTGCCAATTGCTGCCTGGGGCGTCCTCTACCCAAACAATTGTTTTAATTGCATTTAAAAGAGGCGGTTTCCCCCTAGCCTTAATCACTTTGCTTATTTGGATTTTACCAGCCACTAGTTTTATGGCTAGTCTAGCCATTGCCTATACCCATTTTGATTTACAACCTGTTCTGAAAACCTTGCATTTGTTACAACCAATGGTGATTGGTTTTATCGCTAGCGCTACCTACCTCTTATATAAAAAAGCCATCAATAATACCATTACCCTTTTTGTTTTTGGCTTTGCGTGCGTCCTTACTTTAATTGGTTTTAAAACCCCTTGGACGATACCCGTGGTAATTGTTTTAGCTGGTATTGTCACCAATTTTAGCAATAAAAGAATTCCAGATCAAGGTGCTGCACCAAAACAAATTAAATGGGTGCATTTACATTTATTCATTTTGTTTTTTCTTACAGCTGGTTTTTTATCTGAACAAGCGACTCGTCAAAACTGGGAACACCGTAAAGTGTATAATCTCTTTGAAAACAATTATCGATTTGGAAGTTTTGTATTTGGTGGGGGTGATGTTTTGATTCCAATGATGTATGAACAATATGTAATCCGTCCAAACACAGAACATGTCAAAGAAAGTAAAAGAGATGTGTTAAAAATAAATAGTGCAGCTTTTTTAACAGGCTCCGGAATTGTGAGGGCCATTCCTGGACCCATCTTTTCTATTGCAAGCTTTACTGGTGCATTGGCTTTAGAAGAAAAAGGAATAGGAGGACAGATGATAGGCGCTGTGGTGGCTAGTATTGGCGTTTTTTTACCAAGCTTTTTAATTGTCTTGTTCTTTTTTCCCATTTGGCAGAAACTAAAAAAGTATGCTTTATTTTATAGGTCATTGGAAGGCATCTATGCTGCTGTGGTGGGCATTATGCTAGGGGCAACCTTGTATTTATTAAAAGATATTGTATTTGATTTAGGCATCATGACTGGCATCAATATAGGGGTCTACCTATTTGTTTTTTGTACAACTGCAATTGTATTGGTTCGTTATAAAGTGGCACCTCAATGGGTGGTTTTAGGCACCATTTTATTAGGGGCATTATTAACGCTTTGGCCATCTATATTTTAACATAAACAAAGCCTTGAATTGTTTATTTTTACAGCCATTCATGAAGCAAAGCGCCCTCTTATTTTTTTTATTGACTTGTATCGCCTTTCCCTCCGTCAAGGCACAGATGCGCACCATTAGTGGCGTGGTCTATGATATTTCTGGAAGGATGCCAATTGAAGCAGTAATGGTCTACACTAAATACAGCAGCACACAAACCGATTCTTTGGGCAGGTATTTAATCACCATTCAAGCAAAAGACTCCTTAACATTTTCTTTGTTTGGTAAAAACACCCAAAAATTTTCGCTAGATCAAGTAGAGGATCCTAGTAATTTTAATATCATGATTCATGTGACTGGCTTCGATCTTCCAGAAGTGAGGGTTCGCAATAGTTACTACAGGTACGATTCTATTCAAAATAGGATGGATTATGCAAAATACTTTAATTACGAGCCCCCTGGCTTAAAACTGAGTAACCAACAAAACTTTTTTGGAAATGGAGGGGTTACAATTGGCTTCGATGTCAATGAAATTATCAATATGTTTAGGTTCAAAAGAAACCGAAATCTCCAATTTTTGCAAAATAGGTTATTGTACCAGGAACAAGAGAAGTACATCAACTACCGCTTTACCAAGCGCTTTGTCCAAAAGCTAACAAAATTAGATGGTATCAGGCTGGATCTGTTTATGGAATACTGCAAACCAGCATACCCAACCCTAGCCTTGCTGAACGACCTGGAATTGGGCTATTTCATTCAACAGAAACTCATCCAATTTAACCAAGGTCGATAATTCAACCATTCATCTATTTTTCTTTCCTAAAACATGTCATTTTAGCTATCTTTAAGCACTAAAATTAGACCAATTTGAGAAAGTTAAATTATGTTGCCTTCATCCTGATCTTAGGATTGTTTGCTTGTAAGGAAAAAACAAAGCCAACTGATAAATTCAATGCGAATGCACCAGTATCTGTAGATATTGCAATTGCCGCTTCGCAAGTCATTGATAAAGTAATTGAAGTGAATGGTTCAGTGGTGGCTAGTGAATTTGTAGACATCCGACCTGAAACCAATGGTCGTATTGTTTTTTTACAAATTCCTGAAGGCAAAATGGTAGCAGCGGGCACCGTACTTGCCAAATTAAATGATGCTGATTTACAAGCTCAAATGCAAAAAATAAAAGTGCAATTAGCATTAGCTACAATCACTGAGCAAAGAAATTACAAATTAGTACAAGCAAAAGGAATCAATCAAAGTGATTATGACATTAGCTTACAGCAAGTAAACAGTTTGAAAGCAGACATGGCTTATACCCAGTCTTTAATTGATAAAACTGTGATTAAAGCACCTTTTGCTGGTCAGATGGGATTGAAGCAAGTTAGTCTTGGAGCATACATCAGCACAGCAAATACGATTGTTAGCTTACAAAAAGTAGACCAGTTAAAAGTTGACTTTACTTTACCAGAACTGTATCAAAATTATATTAAAGTAGGTAAGAAGGTAACAGTGGAAAGCATTGCTAATCCTGGTGTTAAAATGACTGCAACGATTGCTGCAATTGAGCCTCAAATTATTGCTACATCTCGTAATATTAAAGTACGTGCTAATTTACAAGGCAAGTTAATACCAGGTGCTTATACAAAAGTATTCCTTGGGGAGAATCAACAAAAGCCAAGTATTTTAGTGCCATCTAATATCATCATCCCTGATTCTAAAGTAAAACAATTGGTGGTGGTTAAGAATGGTAAAGCAAAATTTATCAATGTGGAGACAGGCTATCGTACTGCCTCTGGTGTTGAAATTACATCTGGCGTTCAAATAGGTGATAGCTTGATTGTTGCAGGGATGCTTTTTGTAAGAGACGGAAGTGATTTAAAAATCGGGAAGACATTGCCACTTTTTGACATCATCAAGTAGGCTCACATTTAATACATTATTGAGATGAATATATCGGAACTCTCGTTAAAACGTCCAGTGTTAGCTACTGTGATGAATATTGCGATCATCATTTTTGGTTTGGTTGGTTATTCTTTCTTGGCATTAAGAGAATATCCTGCGATTGATCCACCTATTATTTCAGTACAAACATCTTATTCAGGTGCGAATTCCGAAGTGATTCAAAGTCAAATTACAGAACCTTTAGAGAAAGCAATTAATGGTATCCCTGGAATTCGTACCATCAATTCTTCTAGTTCAGTTGGTAATTCAAATATCACTGTTGAGTTTAATTTAGGCGTGAATTTAGAGACAGCTGCCAATGATGTAAGAGATAAAGTGTCACAAGCCGCAAGAAGTTTACCCGAAGATATCAATAACCCACCTGTGGTGTCAAAAGCAGATGCAAGTGGAGATTTTATTTTAATGCTTACATTAAGAAGTAAAACAAAAGGGTTATTAGAATTAACCGAGTATGCTGAGAATGTATTGCAACAAAGGTTTCAGACGATTGACGAAGTTACTAGTGTAGGCGTTAGAGGCAAGCGTTTGTCGATGCGCATTTTTCCAAATACGGATTTATTAAATGCATTTGGCATTGCATTTAATGATATTCAAACGGCACTGAATAAAGAAAATGTAGAATTACCTGCTGGTCGTATTTATGGTAATAAATCTGAATTCATTATTCGTACATTAGGAAGATTGTCCACCGAGGCAGATTTTAGAAATATTATTTTAAAAGAAGACCTCAATGGTATTGTTAGGCTGGGTGATGTTGCAAGGGTTGAACTTGGCCCAGACCAAGAAGATCAAGGCACCTATTTTAATGGGGTGCCTGTTGTGATGTTAACGATCTCTCCTCAGCCGGGGGCCAATCAAATTAATATTGCAGATGAATTTTACAAAAGATTAGAAGAAGTAAAAGCACAAAATAAATCAGATATAGAATTTGCAATACCTATTGATAATACCAAGAATGTACGTCGCGCTTTGTCGGAAGTGAAAGAGACGATTTTGATTTCATTTACGCTGGTGGTATTGGTCATCTTCTTCTTCTTTAGAAATTGGCTGATTGCGATTAGACCATTAATTGATATTCCAATTTCTTTGATCGCTACTTTCTTTATTATGTATTTGGCTGGATTCTCAATTAATGTGTTGACTTTATTAGCGATCGTTTTAGCAACAGGGCTTGTTGTAGATGACGGAATTGTCGTCACCGAAAATATTTTCAGAAAATTAGAAGAAGGGCTTCCAATCAAAGAAGCGGCAAGAGAAGGCAGTAAAGAAATTTTCTTTGCAGTCGTATCTACTTCTATTACTTTGGCCGTTGTATTCTTGCCTGTTATTTTCTTACAAGGTTTTGTGGGGTCCTTATTTAAAGAATTTGGTGTGGTGGTGGCAGGTGCTGTTTTGGTTTCAGCATTTGTATCTCTAACCATTACGCCAGTATTGAATGTCTACCTGAACAGAAATGGCGGACAACACGGCAAATTTTATGAACGTACTGAACCCTTTTTTAAAGGGATGGAACAAGGTTACAGAAATGGGCTAGCCAAATTTTTACAAATCAGATGGATGGCATGGGTGATTGTAGGCATTTGTTTTGTCTTAATAATACTTGTTGGAAAAAATATTCAAAGCGAGCTAGCCCCATTGGAAGATAAAAGCACAGTTCGTATATCTATGTCAGCAGCAGAAGGAACTAGTTATGAAGACCTAAGAGCAGATCTATTGAAGGCCATACGCATCATGCAAGACTCCATGCCCGAGCATGCGTTTACTTGGGGTAGCGTCCCTTCATGGGGTGGTGGTAGCACTGGTGCATCTGGTAGATTTGGCATGGTGGGTATCAATGAAAGAACAAGGACACAAAGTGAAATTGCAGCAGATTTAAATAAGAAATTTAAACGCTTTAAAAATGTTCGTATCTTCTCTATCGAAGAACAAACTATTTCTGTAGGTATGATGTCTCGTGGTTCTTTGCCAGTGCAGTTCATTATTCAAAACTTAGATTTCCAAAAAATCAGAAAAGTGATTCCTGAGTTTTTAGAAGCAGCTAGAAAAGACAAGACCTTCCAAAACGTTGACGTTAACTTAAAATTCAATAAACCAGAATTAGACTTGACAATTGATCGTATGCGTGCAAGAGATCTTGGTTTATCTACAGCAGATGTATCACAAGCTTTACAGTCTGCATTTAGTGGTGCGCGTTCAGCTTATTTCATTATGAACGATCGTCAATACGAAGTAATTACACAAGTGCCTAAATCCGATCGTAACACACCTACAGATATTAGTAAGATCTATATCAGAAATAGTCGTGGCGAAAACATTCCTATTTCTAGTGTATTGACAATTGAAGAAAATAGTAATCCTCCAAACTTATACCACTATAATCGTTTTAATTCAGCTACCATTTCTGCCTCTTTAGCAGAGGGGAAAACAATTGGTGATGGCGTGAATGCGATGGAGCGTATTGCAAAAGAGAAATTAGATGAAAGTTTCCAAACTGCTTTGGGCGGTCCTTCTAGAGACTTCAAAGAAAGTGCTTCAAATACTTCCTATGCTTTATTATTGGCATTGATTTTGATTTACTTAGTACTTGCAGCGCAGTTTGAAAGTTTCACGGATCCTTTCATCATCATGATCACTGTACCATTGGCTATAGCTGGTGCATTGATTTCCTTATGGATGTTGGATCAAACATTAAATATATTCTCGCAAATTGGTATCATCATGTTGATTGGTTTAGTAACCAAGAATGGAATCTTAATTGTGGAATTCGCGAATAAGAAAAGAGCCGCTGGCTTAGCTATTAAGGAAGCTGTTTTAGAAGCTGCAGCGCAACGTTTAAGACCTATCTTAATGACAAGCTTAGCGACAGCCTTAGGTGCATTGCCAATTGCCATTAGCTTAGGTGCAGCTGCAACGAGCAGAAAGCCTTTAGGTACAGTTATAGTTGGTGGTCTAATGTTCTCTTTAATTTTAACTTTATTTGTGATCCCAGCAGTGTATACTTATTTGTCTAGTAAGCATAAGCGAGTAGTAGATTAATAAGTAAGCATGAAAATAAATACCTTATTGTGTTTTTTAATTTTATTAGTTGCTTGTACTAGTCGTTCTAATGAAAATAAAAACCAAAATAATAATATAAGTGACTGGGCCCCTAGTTTTCATAAGGTAGATATTGCTAATCCTATTTTAGTGCCCGATACGAGCAGTCGTTTTTTCTGTCCCTTGCAAAACGATACCGTTGCTTGGGAAGCAAAAAATGTTTTAAATCCTACGGCACTTGTAAAAGACGGTAAAGTGTATTTATTATACCGCGCACAAGACAGTGCAATGACTTCCCGCATCGGGCTTGCCATTAGTGAAGACGGGATTCATTTTAAAAGACAAACACAACCTATATTTTACCCTTCAAAAGATAGCTTTGCTATATACGAAGGCAAAGGCGGCATTGAAGATCCAAGAATTGTTGAAAATCCAGCAGGAGGTTATGTTTTAACCTATACAGCCTATGATGGAAAAACAGCACGTTTATGTTTTGCGATTACAAAGGATTTAATTCATTTTCAAAAACAAGGTCCTGTATTAGCCCATCCTAAATACATCAATACTTGGTCCAAGTCGGGTGCGATTGTTGCAGAGCGCATAGGAGAAAAAATAGTGGCTAAAAAAATCAATAACAAATACTGGATGTATTTTGGAGACACTGATTTATTTATGGCATACTCATCTGATTTATTGCATTGGGAAGTTTTGGAAAATGATGAAAGTAAAAAACTAGTTTCGGTACTTACGCCAAGGCCCGGTTATTTTGATAGTCGTTTGGTAGAGCCAGGTCCATTTGCATTGTATACACCAAAAGGGATTGTACTTATTTATAATAGCAGTAATGCCTCCAATAACAACGATCCAACTAGTCCAAAATATACTTATGCAGCTGCGCAGGCTTTATTTGATACCGCTGCACCTTATAAGCTTATAGATAGAGCAGATAAGCCTTTCATTCAACCTGATAAACCATATGAATTAAAAGGGGAGGTGAATAATGTCTGTTTTGTAGAAGGCTTGGTATATTATAAAACGCAGTGGTATTTATACTATGGCACAGCCGATTCTAAAATTGCTGTAGCGCTTGCTTCTGATCATTAATCGGCTATTGTTTTATAATCATCTCCTGCATGAATTTTGCTGTGGCTTGTTCCACACTTATAATATCTTTTGAAACGATTGGCGAAGCGAGTACATGGTTTCCTGCATTAGGTATGGCCATTTCCATTTTTAAATTGGAAGGAGTAGCAATTTGTTGCATCATTTTCTGAATCGCATTTACTTTAACCACATTGTCCTGATTGGCTTCGTCTTTATAATAATATAATGCCAATGTTGGTTGATGTATCTTTTTAAAAGTGGTTTCTATCATCGTCGCTTCTAATAAGTTTTGCAAAGCAACAACTCCTTCTATTCTGTAATGACTATTCCAATATTTTGGATAAGCGCTGTCTTTGTATTTAATATCTACATAATTACTTTTTAATACTGTTCTGCCAATCTGCAAACCCCATGGATTATTTAACAATGGTGCAGAAGGATTAAATACTTCAATGTTTGGTGAATACAAAATCAAGCCTGCAATTTCTGGATGATTAGCTGCTAACTGCAATGCTAAAGTACCCCCAGTGGAAGTGCTCATTAAAATTACTTTTTTACCAATTTGTTTTCCAATTGCATAAGCCAGTTTTGCAGATTCCCAATACTTTTCGGCAGTTAGATTCATCAGGTCTTCGGTGGTATCAATACCATGTTCTGCTAATCTTGCTAAATATAAATTACAATGAAATTGTTTCGCAATATTTTGGTGCACTGGGTCGCCTTCCATTTGGCTTGCACTAAATCCATGTAAGTAAACAATGGCATAATCTGTTTGTGTTTTACTACTGTCTGCCCAAATAATTTTAGCTTCATTGTTTGGTTTAATCTTATGCGGGGCTTCCATTGCTGTGATATATGTATCAAGGTCGTTGATGCTTGCCACAGTTGGTAAGACCTCGTTCAATTCTGGCTTTGGAGGTTTAGGTCCTAAAAAATAAATAACAATTAAAGCAAAAAAGGAGAGAATGACTATTTTTAGTATACGCATTTGGTTATTTTTTTTAAAGCTAGTTATTTTAGGGGCCTTAAAAAAATATTTTGCTGATCTAAAACCACTAAATTGCAGTTATGAATAAAGAAAGGTTTTTATCATTGGATGTTTTTCGCGGTATGACAATTTGTTTGATGATCATTGTCAATACACCAGGAGATGCATTGCATACTTTTGCACCTTTTAGACATGCAAGCTGGCATGGATTTACACCGACCGATTTGGTTTTCCCATCCTTTTTATTTGCAATAGGTAACTCACTTAGTTTTGTTTTACCCAATTTAGAAAAAGCGGGCAGAGCAAAACTGCTTTTTAACATTTTCAAACGTAGTTTTATTTTATTTGCCCTAGGCTTTTTAATGTACTGGTTCCCATTTACAGGGGACTTGCAGGATACTAGAATTTTTGGTGTTTTACAAAGAATTGCACTGGCATATTTATTTGCAGCTTTGATTGCCCATTTTATGCATGAAAGAGTGGTCAAGGTGTTGACTGCTGTGCTGCTGTTGACTTATTGGTATCTTGCAGTCCGTTATGGACAACCAGGAGACCCGTTTAGTTTAACTGGTAATGCGGTTTTAAGATTGGACTTATACTTACTTGGACCAAATCATTTATACCATGGCGATGGCATTGCTTTTGATCCAGAAGGATTGCTTAGCACTTTGCCAGCGATTGTAAATATTTTAGTGGGCTTTATCATAGGTAATTTTGTACAAACAAGCGGCAAAACCTATGAAGGGTTAACACATTTATTTATGTGGGGCGCTGGCTTTGTATTTTTGGCATTTATGTGGGATTTTGTATTTCCAATCAACAAGAAACTTTGGACCAGTTCCTTTGTAGTACTTACAATTGGTATTAACATGATCATATTGGCTACCATCATTTATAGGGTAGACATAAATCGTCAACATCAATTTTCTAGATTTTTTGGAATTTTTGGAAAAAATCCGCTTGTGATCTACCTTTTTTCAGAGATTTTACTAACCACTTTAAATTTACTTCAGGGGCCTTCTGGCAATACAAGCGCATTTGACTGGTTGTATCAACTAGGTTTTACTAGTTTTGACCCTTATTGGGGCTCCCTATTCTTTGCTATTTCCTTCATGTTGCTTTGCTGGCTATTGGGTTATGTATTAGATAAATTTAAAATATATATTCGTATCTAAAGCTTAATCATCCTTTTTCCTCATAAGTTTTTTTTAGGACTGTAAACGGCGTACCTTTGCAGCCTCAAAACAGCACATGGAAATAAGAAACATCGCTATTATAGCGCACGTTGACCACGGTAAAACAACTTTGGTAGACAAAATTTTACACGCAACTAAAGTATTCAGAGACAACCAGGAGACTGGTGACTTAATCATGGATAGCAACGAATTGGAGCGTGAAAGAGGTATCACTATCTTAAGTAAGAATGCTTCTGTAACTTACAAAGGCGTAAAAATTAACGTAATCGATACCCCAGGTCACTCTGATTTTGGTGGTGAGGTAGAGCGTGTTTTGAAAATGGCAGACGGTGTTTGTTTGTTGGTGGATGCTTTTGAAGGTCCAATGCCACAAACTCGTTTCGTATTACAAAAAGCATTGCAATTGAATTTAAAACCAATTGTAATTATCAATAAAGTAGATAAAGAAAACTGTCGTCCTGACGAAGTACACGATGCAGTATTTGAATTATTCTTCAACTTGGACGCAACCGAAGAGCAATTGAACTTCCCTACTTTTTATGGTAGTGGAAAAAATGGTTGGTTTAACGAGTCATTGACGCAATGTGAAGATATTACACCTTTAATGGATGGTATCTTAAAGTATGTACCAGGTCCAGATGTGAAGGAAGGACATACACAAATGCAAATCACTTCATTAGATTATTCTACTTTCTTAGGTCGTATTGCGATTGGAAAAGTAGAAAGAGGTACGATTAAAGAAAACCAAAATATTGTTTTGGTGCAAGCGGATGGCAGCATCAAAAAAAATAAAGTAAAAGAATTATACGTATTTGAAGGGATGGGTAAGCGTAAAGTAACAGAAGTTGTTTCTGGTGATTTATGTGCTGTTGTTGGTTTAGAAGAATTCAACATTGGTGATACCATTGCTGATCCAGAAAATCCTGAAGCATTACCTGTTATTAGTGTTGATGAGCCTACAATGAGTATGACATTTAGTATTAACAACTCACCTTTCTTTGGTAAGGAAGGAAAGTTTGTTACTTCTCGACATATCCGTGATCGTTTGATCAAAGAAACTGAAAAGAATTTAGCATTACGTGTAGAAGAAACGGATAGTGCGGATAGCTTCTTGGTCTATGGTCGTGGTATCTTACACTTAGGTGTATTGGTAGAGACAATGCGTCGTGAAGGGTATGAATTAACTGTAGGTAATCCTCAAGTTTTGGTAAAAGATATTGATGGAAAGAAACATGAGCCATTTGAGATATTAGTAGTTGATGTACCTGCCGATTTTAGCGGTAAAGTAATTGACTTAGTGACTCAAAAGAAAGGTGAAATGTTGATTATGGAATCTAAGGGTACCATGCAACATTTAGAATTTGATATTCCTTCTAGAGGTTTGATTGGATTACGTTCTCAGATGTTGACACAAACTGCAGGTGAAGCTGTCATGGCGCACCGTTTTAATGAATACAAACCTTGGAAAGGACCAATTCCTGGAAGAAGTAATGGTGTGTTAATCGCAAAAACAGGTGGTACCACCACTGCGTATTCAATTGATAAATTACAAGATAGAGGTCGTTTCTTTATCGAGCCAGGTGAAGAAGTATATGCTGGTCAAGTATTAGCTGAGCATATTAAGCCAGGTGATTTAAATATCAACGCGGTGGAGATGAAAAAATTAACCAACCACCGTGCGAGCGGAAGTGATGATAGCGTTCGTATCACGCCAAAAGTACAATACACTTTAGAAGAGTGTATGGAGTACATTCAATTTGACGAGTGTATCGAGGTGACGCCAAAGTCAGTTCGTATGCGTAAGTCTTTATTGGACGAGAATGAGCGTAGTAAAGCAACAAAACAATCTGCTCAATAAGCAAATTGCTTGAAGTATAAAAAAAGAGTCTCAATGAAAATTGAGACTCTTTTTTTATACCATCTTTTTATCCAAAATACGCATTCGATCAATCAAGTGATATCGAATAAAAATTTAGTACTTATGCGTTGACTGGTTTATTGAGTGTCTGCCACAATAAGTCCTTTAGTTCTATTAAGTTTTTAGAAATTGCAGAAGAGATAAAAATATGTGGAATATTTTCTGGCAATTCTTTTTCGATGGCGTCCATTAATTCTTGGTCTAACAAATCTGTTTTACTGATTGCAATGATGAAATCCTTTTGCAACAATTCAGGATTGAATTCATTCAACTCATTCTTTAAAATTTCGAATTCTTTTTTATGGTCATTGGAGTCTGCTGGAATTAAAAAAAGTAATACTGCATTTCGTTCGATATGTCTTAAGAATCGATGTCCTAAACCTTTTCCTTCGGCAGCGCCTTCGATGATTCCAGGCAAATCTGCAATACAGAATGAAAGATTGTTTCTGTATTCAACCATACCCAATTGAGGTGTCAATGTGGTAAAAGCGTAGTTCGCAATTTTTGGCTTTGCTGCGGTTATGGCCGACAAGAGCGTGGACTTACCTGCATTTGGGAAGCCTACCAATCCAACATCTGCAAGTACTTTTAATTCAATTTGTTTCCATCCTTCTATGCCATCTTCACCAGGTTGCGCATATTCAGGCACCTGTTGTGTTGGAGTCGCAAAATTACAATTACCCAATCCACCTCGTCCTCCTTTCATCCAAACTATCTCTTGTCCATCATGTAAAATCTCTGCTTCAATTGCACCAGTGGCTTCGTCTCTTGCGATGGTACCTAATGGCACTTCAATAATAATATCTTCACCATCCTTACCAGTACATTTATTTTTAGAGCCATTCTCTCCATCCTTTGCCAATACATTTTTATGATAACGCAAATGCAATAAGGTCCAAAGTTGCGAATTACCCCTTAGGATCACATGCCCACCTCTTCCTCCATCACCACCATCAGGTCCTCCCTTGGCAGTTAATTTATTTCTAAGAAAATGCCTACAACCAGCTCCGCCATGACCACTATGGGCAAAAATTCGGATGTAATCAATAAAATTATTTCTTTCTGACACTAGTACTTGTTAAGGGAGCAAAGTTACTACAATCAAGCCGTAATTTAATTTAACTATTTGCTTTAAGGCCATCTATTAAAATGGCAACCATGTTTTGTTCTAATTCTTCTGCGCTGATTTTTTTAGTTGAACGGTGCCAGCTTTCTATGCCGCTGACTGCATGCAAAAATATAAGGACCACAGTAGGGGCGTCAATCTGCTTAATTTCCTTATTCCTAATCCCTTCTTCAATGATTGCAGCCAATCTTTTACGATAGACCCTTCTTTGATTTTGGTAATTGGATAAATAAGGATCAGAAAGATGCTTCCATTCTCTATCACTTACATATACCTCTTCGTAATGATGAATCATCTCTACAATATGGAATCTTAGGATCTTCTCCATTTTCTTCAATGAACTAATTTGCTCAGACTCAATCTCATCAATTTTTAACACAAAACGATTGGCTACATTGAATACCAATTCATGCAATAACTCACTTTTTGATTTAATATGGTTGTACAAGCTTGCAGCTTCCACCCCAACCGCTTCAGCTAAATCGCGCATACTTGCTGCTTTATACCCTTTTTCTCTAAAAAGAGTGGCTGCTTTACGTACAATGACGTCTTTTCTGGACCCGTTTTTTTCTGTTTTGATTCTAGCCATAAGGTTATTTTGAGCGTTAGTTGGCACAAAATTATCGAATAAAAACCAAGGTTTTGGTTAATTTTTGATTAATTCATTCGATTTTGTTAGTTTTTTGGTAATCAAGTAGTTGTGTTCGTAGAATTACGTCTATTTACATTGCTTTGGGAAGGTACTCTTAAAAATCGTAGTTTCGCAGCTGAAAATCAAAAATTTAAACATGTCTTTAGTAGTCGTTGGATCTATGGCTTTTGATGCCATTGAAACCCCTTTTGGGAAAAGTGATAAAATTATTGGTGGAGCTGCAACTTATATCGCTTGGTGCGCTTCTAATTTTACTCCAGTAAAGCAAATTTCAGTGGTTGGGGGAGATTTCCCGCAAGCAGAATTAGATGCTTTGACAGCGAGAGGTGTTAATCTAGAAGGCGTGCAAATCAAAAAAGACGAAAAGACTTTTTTCTGGAGCGGTAAATATCATTTAGATATGAACACGCGTGATACGTTGGATACACAATTAAATGTGTTGGAAAATTTCCAACCAGTTGTTCCAGAAAGTTATCAGGATTGTGAAATTTTAATGTTGGGAAATTTGGTGCCATCTGTACAAAGCAGTGTCATCAAACAAATGAGAAATAGACCAAAATTAATCGTGATGGATACGATGAATTTATGGATGGATATTATGATGGATGATTTAAAACATACGATTAGTTTAGTAGATGTGTTATCGGTAAATGATAGTGAAGCGCGACAATTAAGTGGCGAGTATAGCTTGGTAAAAGCAGCAAAAAAAATTATGGGAATGGGTCCAAAGTATGTGATCATCAAGAAGGGTGAACACGGTGCTTTATTGTTCCATGAAAACGAAGTATTCTTTGCTCCAGCATTGCCACTCGAGGAAGTATTTGATCCAACTGGTGCTGGTGATACTTTTGCAGGTGGATTTGTAGCGCATTTAGCAAAAACAAAAGACATTTCATTTGAGAATATGAAGACTGCAATCATTTTAGGTAGTGCGATGGCAAGTTTTTGTGTAGAGAAATTTGGTACGCAGCGTTTGACAGAAATTAATGCAGATGATATCAAAGCACGTGTGGCTTCTTTTGTTCAGCTAGTGAACTTTGATATTGAGTTGGTTTAACATTCATTTTTTTAATTTAAAATATGAAAGTTGCAGTCGTTGGTGCCACAGGTTTAGTAGGCACTAAGATCTTACAAGTACTTGCAGAGCGTCATTTCCCTGTAACTGATTTAATTCCAGTTGCATCGGCGCGTTCTGTTGGTAAGGAGGTAAGCTTCAATGGCAAACAATATAAAGTGGTGAGCATGGAAGCCGGTATTGCAGCAAAACCTGCTATAGCAATTTTTTCTGCAGGTGGAACAACTTCTATGGAGTGGGCACCAAAATATGCTGCTGCTGGTATTCGTGTGATTGATAATTCTTCGGCATGGAGAATGGATCCCACCAAAAAATTAGTCGTCCCAGAAGTAAACGCCGCTGTTTTAACTGAAGATGATTTTATTATTGCGAATCCTAATTGTTCTACTATACAAATGGTTGTAGCTTTGCAACCTTTACATCAAAAATATACCATTAAAAGAGTGGTAGTAAGCACTTATCAGAGTGTCACTGGCACAGGTAAACAAGCGGTGGATCAATTGATCAGCGAGCGCAATGGTGAAAAAATTGCAGCCGACCAAATGGCTTATAAATATGCAATCGATTTAAATGCGATTCCGCAGATAGATGTGTTTTTAGAGAATGGCTATACCAAAGAAGAAATGAAAATGATCAAAGAGACTTGTAAGATCATGCAAGACGACTCGATCAAAGTAACTGCCACCACAGTGCGCATTCCAGTGTTGGGCGGACATAGTGAAAGTGTGAATGTAGAATTTGAAAACGAATTTGATTTAAATGAATTAACTGCTTTATTGGCTCAAGCACCTGGTGTAGTGGTGCAACAAGATGATGCAGCACAACTTTATCCAATGCCATTATGGGCACATGAAAAAGACGATGTGTTTGTAGGTAGATTGCGCAGAGACGAAACGCAAGCTAAGACTTTAAATATGTGGATCGTAAGTGATAACCTACGTAAAGGCGCTGCGACTAATGCAGTTCAAATTGCTGAATACTTGTTGTCGAAAATTTTTATTTAACAAGATCTATAAATTCAGCTTCGGTCATTATTTTGATTGAAGCTATTTTTTTAGCTTTCTCTAATTTACTTCCAGCATCTTCCCCAACGATTAAATAATTTAATTTACTACTCACACCACTAAGGATATGTCCACCTTTTGCTTCGACCATGGCTTCTGCATCCGAACGTTTAAGCTGCATCAAGGTTCCTGTAAATAAAAAATTCAATCCTGTAAGTGAGCCATCTGTTGGTTGTTGATTGGTTTGTTCCACATTCAATCCTAATTGAATAAGTGACTCAATCATGTTCAGTTGATTAGGGTCGTGGAAAAACTGAACAATACTGCTTGCCACTTTAACACCAATATCTTCAAATTCTAATAATTGTTCCTCTGTGATGCTTGTCAAATCAAGTAGGTGATTGATTCTGCTTGCAATCGTTTTTGCAGTGGTCTCTCCAACAAATCGAATTCCTAATGCATAGATGAGTCGATGCAATGGCTGTTGTTTTGAAGCTTCTATTGAAGTCGTTAAATTGTCAACACTCTTTTTTCCAAATCCTTCTAATTGTCCAATTTGCTCAAAGTCGAGTGTATAAATGCCAGGAATAGCTGTTAGTAAACCAAGCTCAAAGAATTTTTTAATATTGGCCTCCCCTAAATTTTTAATATCCATCGCATCCTTGCTCACAAAATGCGCAATGCGCTCTACAATTTGCGCACTACAATTGACATTGGTGCATCTCCAAACAGCTTCCGTGCTTTCTTTGACTAAAGCGGTAGCACAAACAGGACATTTAGTTGGAAATTGAATCTTTTTTTCATCTCCAGTTCTAAGACTTGCAATGGAATGCACGATTTGTGGAATCACATCGCCTGCGCGTTCTATTATCACCGTGTCTCCTAAAAGCAAATCTTTTTCAATAATATATTCTTCGTTATGAATAGAGATACTCGAAACTGTTACACCTCCAATGGCTACTGGTTTTAATTTAGCCACGGGTGTGACTGCGCCAGTTCTGCCCACTTGAAATTCTACATGCTCTAAAACTGTGGTCGCTTGTCTCGCTTTAAATTTATAAGCAATCGCCCATCTTGGATGGTGGGATGTCATGCCTAATTTTTCTTGCAATGCTAGGTCATTCACTTTGACCACTAAGCCATCTATCTCATAAGGTAGTTCGTCTCTTCCAGCTGCTGCGATAGCACAATAGTCAATGACATCTTGCATCTTACTGACAACCTGTTTTTCCTTTTGAGGTGACCTAAAACCCATATTCCATAAAAATTCCAAGCTGCCACTATGGGTTTTTAAAAGCGGGTTCACGGTTTTTCCAGGAATTGGCAACACATAACTAATATGATAAATAAAAGCATCTAAATTTCTTTCTGCTACTTCCTTTGGATCTTTCATTCTTAAACTGCCCGATGCAGCATTTCTCGGATTGGCAAGTAGCGATTGATTCTTGGATTTCAACTTTTCATTAAAGTCATTAAAAGCCTTTTTAGTCATAATGACTTCTCCACGAATTTCAATTTGTTTAATGCCATTTGCTGCAAGTGGAATCTGTAAAGGAATGGATCTAATTTGTTTGATGTTATTGGTGATGTCTTCTCCTTCAACACCATCGCCTCTTGTACATGCTCGAACTAAAAGATCGTTTTCATAGATTAAAGAAATACTTGCCCCGTCAAATTTTGGTTCAACACAATAAGTAATCGCGTCGAGGTCGGCACTTTCTCTTGCTTTACGGTCGAAATCAATGAGGTCCTCCGCATTATAGCTATTCTCTAAGCTTAACATGGGCACTAAATGAGGGACCGTTTCAAAATTGCTATTCAAACTATTACCCACTCTTTGACTTGGAGAGTCAGGGGTAATACAAGCCGGATCTGAAGCTTCTATAGACAATAGGGCCTGATAGAGCTGGTCATATTCATAATCGCTTATTAAGGATTCGTTGACTACGTAATATTGGTATTCATGAAAATGCAATACCTTTTTTAAAGTCGTTAAATCGATACTTAAAGGCGTCGCTAAAAACTGCTTTGTAGTTTGTTGTAATGCTTGTATTTGTGCTTTGTCGTACATGGGCTAAAATCTTCGCTAAAGTACAAACTTTAGCGCTTGCAAGCTCATTATTTAATACCTTTATGGACTAAATAATGGTATACTTATGTTGTATTCAATGACGGGTTACGGAAGGGCAGAAATGGCATTCAATGACAAAACACTCTTGGTGGAAGTCAAGTCTTTAAACGGAAAGCAATTTGATGTTCGTTTAAATATTCCATCCATCTTAAAACCAATTGAAGTTGAAATCAGAAATACATTAAATGAACACTTATTTAGAGGTAGTGTTGAGTGTTCTATTGCTGTTAGATCGAATGGCGCTTCAAAGCCAGTGAATATCAATAAAGAATTAGCAAAATCCTATTACCAACCCATTGTTGAACTAGCAGATGAACTAGGCATTGGCAAGGAAAATATTTTGAGCACATTACTTAAAATGCCAGATGTGGTTGCTTCTACCAATGAAGTTTTATCAGATGAAGAAAAACAAGCCATTTTTAGTTTACTAAAACAAGCGATTGATTTATTGAATATTCATAGACAAGCCGAAGGAAAATCAATTGAATTAGATTTATTAGAGCGTGTCGCTGGGATTGAAGCACAACAGGCAGCAATCGCTGTACTTGAGCCAAATAGAAGAACTAAAATCAAGGATGGCCTGATTAAATTATTAGAACAAAACGTAGGACCAGATAAGTATGACAATAATCGCTTAGAGCAAGAATTGATTTACTATATCGAGAAAATTGATATTTCAGAAGAGCGTGTTCGTTTAACCAACCATTGCGCTTATTTCAAATCTATTCTTGCCGAAAAAGATCCTAATAAAGGAAAAAAATTATCTTTTGTTTTGCAAGAAATGGGCAGAGAGATCAATACCACTGGGTCAAAAGCGAATGACGTAGATATACAAAAAGCAGTGATTGTAATGAAGGATGAATTAGAAAAAGCGAAAGAACAAATCTTAAACGTGTTATAAATGGGGAAGTTTTATCGTATGGTATTTGGTATCTGTTTTTTAATGAGCATAGCTGCATGTGAAACAATACCCTTGTCTGAACAAAATACAATCCATCCAGACCATCAATGGAATAGCGCAAAGCCAGAAAAATACTTATTCAATATCACTGACACCAATCAGTTGTATAAAATTGTCTTTGTCATTAGACACCACAATGCCTATCATTACAAAAATATATGGGTTGAGCTAAATCATAGAAGCGCGAGTGAAAAAGTGCAAACAGAAACATTCAATTTGAATTTAGCGGATGATCAAAAAGGTTGGCTAGGCACAGGCATGGATGATATTTATGATCAACGCATTCCATTGTATGCCAAGCCTATTAAATTAAAATACGGCATACATACTTTTACCATCAAGCATACGATGCGCGAAGACCCGTTACAAAATATTTTATCTACAGGCATTCGAATAGAAAAAGCTGCTTTATAGGATGCGCATGCCATTTTCCATATCAAAATTAGTATGGGTCAGAATCATTTATTGGTTATTCCTAACTTATATGGTCGCTGCCTTTATTTGGTGGTATGTAGCGCTCGTGCAACAAAATGAATTATTGACGGCCACAAAAATTGAAACCCTAAAAGCAAGAGGTGAAATAGACCAGCAACATATTGCCACCATCGAGGCATTTGCTGTTAGAAAAACCAAACAATATATAGGGGAGGGCTTGACATTTTTATTGTTATTCCTTTTAGGTGCCATCTATGTGTACCGTTCATTATTGAAGCAACTAAAATATTCGACACTGCAACAGAATTTTATGATGGCAGTCACACATGAACTCAAGACACCCATTGCAGTCACGCAATTAAATTTAGAAACGATTGTCAAAAGAGATTTACAACCCGAGCAACAACAACATTTAATTCAAAATACGCTTAAAGAAACAAGGCGATTAGATGCGCTCTGTAATAATATTTTATTAGCATCCCAATTTGAAATGGGGCAATATGAAAACAGTAAACAATTGGTAGACCTATCAGCCATTACGGTTCAATGTATACAATCTTTTGAAGAACGATACTCCAATAGAAAATGCATTGGTTCAATTGATGTGGCTATTCAACTACAAGGCGAACCTTTATTATTGCAGTTGATGATTAATAATTTATTGGATAACGCTAATAAATATGCATCGCCTGAAACCGATATTTTTATAGACTTACATTTAGATGGAAAAGATATTGAGCTAACTGTTAAAGACCAAGGAATTGGTATCGCATTAGAGGAAAGGTCAAAAGTATTTGATAAATTCTATAGAGTGGGTGCAGAACAAACCAGAACGACTAAGGGCACTGGATTGGGTTTGTATTTATGTAAAAAAATTGTCACATTCCACGCTGGTAATATTTTCGTCAAGCCAAATCAACCTAAAGGAAGTATTTTTGTGGTCCAATTTAAGGCAGATTAATCATGCAAAAACATAGCATCTTATTGGTGGAAGACGAAGAGCATCTTCATGAGGCACTGAAGCTGAATTTAGAGATGGAGGGGTATGAGGTGGACTCTGCATATGATGGTGGGGAGGCTTTAAAACAAATTCAGTCTGCTCATTATGATTTAATCATTTTGGATATCATGTTACCTTCCTTGGACGGCTTTAGCATAACAGAACGTCTGCGTTTGAACAATAACCAAACACCTATTTTAATTTTAAGTGCAAAAAATACAAGTGCAAATAAAGTGCAAGGATTAAAATTGGGTGCCGACGACTACTTAACCAAGCCATTTAATTTAGAAGAGTTGCTTTTAAGGGTTGCAAAACTGATTCAGAAGCAGGCGCAGCAGGCAAAGACTACTCCTCAAATTGATCTTTACCATTTTAAAGGCCATAGTATCGATTTTAATGCTTCAGAGGTATTGCTTGCTTCTGGGCAAAAAATCACCCTTACTAAAAGAGAATTGTTATTGTTAAAACTACTCATTGAACAAAAAAATACCGTGGTCACAAGGGAAAAAATCCTACAATTGGTCTGGGGCTACCAAGTATTCCCAAATACCCGAACCATCGATAATTTCATATTGAATTTTAGAAAGTACTTCGAAATCGACCCCAAGCACCCAAAACACTTTATTTCCATGCGCGGTGTAGGCTATAAATTCCAAGATTAATACCCCTTTACGCAATCTTTGGGCAAAATTTGCGTTAGTATTTATAGATAATTTTAGCCCATGTCATTGTCCTCTATCCAAGACTTTGTAGAACCTATTAACCTGTCTTTCTTATCAAAAGACGAAGGTTATCGCGATACCCAGCTTGGCAAGCATATTAAATCTTATGAAAATCAACTGCCTGATATCAAGGATGCGGATATCGTATTGATTGGTGCAGGGGAGTGCAGGGGCGCTGGATTTGCATTGAATGGTTTTGAAGCAGCCAATGCGGTTAGAGCTGCTTTGTACAATTTATATTATTGGCATGCGCAGGTGACGATTGCAGATATTGGAAATGTAAAACTTGGGCAGACTATTCAAGATAGTTATGCTGCATTAAGAACAGTGATTGCTGAATTGATTCTGCAAAATAAAAAAGTGGTGATCATGGGTGGATCTCATGACCTCACCTTGCCTCAATACCATGCTTATACTGCGATTCCTACCTTAGTAAATGCGGTGGTGGCAGACGCTAAAATCGATTTAGATTTAGAAGCTAGGTTGCCATCGGATCATTTTTTAGAAGAATTATTTACAGGCTTACCGAATCATTTAAACCATTACGCACATATCGGTTTTCAAAGTTATTTTATGCATCCGCATATGCTTGAAACAATTGATAAGCTAAGGTTTGATTGTTTTAG
>Ga0209191_1000327_pt1 | contig 37496 bp, 45 predicted proteins | sample S_130626_EF_Meta_FD_187320 | JGI IMG/M metagenome (GOLD analysis project Ga0209191, IMG submission 187320) | Freshwater microbial communities from Lake Simoncouche, Canada to study carbon cycling - S_130626_EF_MetaG (SPAdes) (version 2) | ecosystem: Environmental > Aquatic > Freshwater > Lake ...
TCAGGCAGCGGAGTAAAGAGCCGATTCAGTCCTACCGGTATGCTACTGATTAAGCCGAAGACATCACTAAGCGAAGGAGACAGCGGACTCAGTGGCGAGTACCTTAAGTTTGTTAGTCCTCCGATGGATACGCTAACCTTCCTACGTAGTGAGATTGAGCAGCAGATGGCTAAGGCAAGACGCATACTGCATCTTCCATCAAGCGATGAAAGTGGAACTATCGGTGAGGCATCAACTGCAACAGGAAGCTTGAATAAGCTTCGCGCATTGTACGCTTTCGTGAAGCCTATCAGCGATCAGCTATTCACCATCTACGAATTCTGCTTGGTGACAATGGGCCGCATGAGATACGGCGATTTGTTTGGCGGAGTAAACTTAGTTTATCCAACCTCATTCGACATCTCAACACCAAGCGACTACCTTGCTATTATTGCTGAAGGTGTCAAGGCAGGCGTTCCTCCTGCGGTGACTTACTCGAATGTTTACAACTACATCAGAGCAATCAACTACACAGACGAGGAAAGTAGTGCTTTATTTGAGCTAATAGTTAACGCAGACGAGTTGCTTCTTATGAGCAACGCTGATGTGCTTGCTCGACTTGCAAGTGGGACGGTTGAGAAGTGGCAAGATGTATTGCATAACTCAGCACCTCAACTTGTGATGGAGCTTATGCGTGACTACATCGCAACAGAGGAAGCACCGAAGTTCTTTGACCTTCCGATGAACGAGCAGATTGCACAGCTAAGAGCGAAGGCGGCAGAGAAGATTGCAACAACATTGGATCCGATAGCACAGGCACAACAAACTCTTTTGAATGGCATCGTTTGATGAACTTGTTAAGCGTAAGATTAAGCTACTTGAAACCGTTCCCGAGGACATTGCAACTGCGGCGGAGAAGGCACAGCGAGAAGCATGGAGAAAGATTGCTCCACTTCTCGCTGAGATGGATGTCGATGCCGATGGAAACATTGCACAGACGGAAAACAATATTAGACGAATTGGAGGAATAACAGAGGAACTCAACAAGGTACTTGCAGGCGGAGAATACAAAGCCGCCGTGCAGTCGTTCCTTGCTTCCATCGATGAAGGTGTTCAGCTTACTGATGACATCGCAAAAAAGATTGACAGCACCTTTCAACCCGACAACGTACAAAAGCAACTACTCGCAATATCCAAGCAGAACGCAATCAATGCCTTCTTTGGTTCTGGACTTCGGCAGAATGTTACAGTGCCATTCCTTGAGCAGCTTACTGCAAACGTAGCGGCAAGAGCACCACTGCGCGAAGCAACCAAAGCATTGCAAGGAGTAATCGAAGGAACTGATGCAAACGATGGCAGGCTACTTGCCAATGTGCGCACTACTGCAAACACAGCTCAAGCAATCGCTGACAGAAGCTATGCAGCAGCTGTCAATGAAGAACTTGGCATTGAATACTTCCAATACCTGGGCGGAGAAATACCGACAACAAGACCATTCTGCCAACATAGAGAAGGTGAGATATATCATCGTAAGGAGATTGAGGCGTGGGGCGATGGCAAGAACAGCGCAGGCATCAACGACATTCGCAACGGCACATGGGATGGACGCATCGATGGCACTGACTCACGCAGCATCTTCACCTTTGTTGGTGGTTGGAACTGCCGCCACTTCCTTGTTCCAGTAATCAAGCAAAGAGTTCCTGCATCAGTAATTGCAAGAGCAGAGGCAGAAGGTTTTGCAACACCACCAAGACCAAGAGGAGGAGCTGAAGCACTAACGGCTTAAGCGCAATAGAATAATATTTTGCGCAATCAAAAGTTTACTATCTTTGCCTTATGACTTACTACATCATGAGAGATGGCAGCATCAAGCAAGCATCTGATGTACTCGCAAAAGAACTTATCAAGCGAGGAGCAAGAGAATTGAAACTAACACCAATAACAATAGACTATGGCAATCAAATCGGAGGAAGCACTGGAGCTGATGAAGTTCCTCAACCTCGAAGAAGCAGCCGACCTAGAAGCGGCAAAAGAAAAGTTCCAAGAAAATTGGATTAAACAGGAAGAAGTAAGCGGCAAGATTGGCAAGCTTACCGGTACTATTGCCAATGTAACTCGCAAAGCATTTGAGCCGTTTGGCATCGTGCTCACTGACGAGGACTTCAAAGGGCAGAAGGTTGAGGAAGTTATTCGCAGCGCATCAGAGAAAGCAAAGACGTCGTTTGAAACACAGCGCGAAGAGTGGGAGAAGCGTGCATCTGGCAACGGCTCAGAGGCATTGCTGCAAGAGTGGGAGAAAAAGTATAAATCACTTGAGCGCAAGAGCAATGAGCTTGACTCCGCTCGCCAAGATGTGATGAATCAGTTTGAGTCTTACAAGGTACAAGTTGCAACCGACATCAAGACGAGCAAAATCAACTCATCATTCGAGAAGGAGCTTGGCGCATTGAAGCTTGATCCAAGTGTAAACGAGTACACCATTCGTGGATTCAAGTCGGCGGTCACTGATAAGTATGCAATCGACCTTGAGGATGATGGTGCATTCGTTGTTAAGGATAAGGCAACAGGCGAGCGGTTGAAGAGCAAGGAGAAGGCAGGATCGTTTCTAACAATGTCCGATGTGCTTATCAAGGAAGCAACAGAAGCAGGCATCATCCAAAAGAATCCTCATGCAGGAGCAAAATTTCCTGCACGTAATCCGTTGATACCTCAACTCGAGGCAGCATCGGAAAAAAAATTAAAAGGAATCAACCCTAGATTCTACCAAAAATAATTATCTTTGTAGGGGGTATTAATGTTTTTTTAGTTTGGCCGCACTTGTTAAGAGTGCGGCTTTTTTTTTATACCTTTGTGATTCTCTATGGTAGTCGGCAGGACTTTCAGCTGCAAAAAGTAGGCATCAAAGCAACAGCCTTCAGAATACGTTGCAAAAAATTCTACAATAAAAAACGACTATCATGTCTATTTCAAGAATACTTTCCGAATGTCCTAATGTTCAGATGAACTTAGGCGAATTATTTATCGAGGTTGGTCAGCGCGAGCAACTTCCATTTCTAGAATTCTTATTGTCTCCAGAGAATGCGAAGATGATCCGCACTGAAGTTGCTCCAGGTAATGGAAAACTTAAGACGGTTCAAGCTCGTTGGATTCAGCGTTTGCCTGAGACGGAAGTTGAAGAAGGTGGCGACATCCTTACTTGTACTTCAAGCAACACGTATGGCGATTCAACTGCAACATACACAGTTGAAACGACTGACACTTACACTGCTTCTCAATTGATTAATGCAGCGGATATCGCTCGTCATTGCCAAGAGAACAGCCGTTATGTGCTTGAGTCAATCATGCGCTTGATGGATGTATTAGATCGCAAGATTGCTTCTGCTGCTGCTGTTCAGTCTGTTGCTGCAATTGGTAACTGGGGAACTGAAGTAGAAGCATTCTACACAGTATCTTCTGATTGCTTAGTTGTTCCAACTATGATCACTGACAATGAGCCTAACGCATTTGCTATCGCTGACATTCAGCAAGCAACACGCATGGCTAACTACCCAGGTGCACCAATTGCATTCGGTGGAGCAGCGATGCAGCGTTATGCTAACGCGATGGCAGCAGGATGCTGCACTCAGTATGGTATCGACTTACTTGCAATCACTCAGCAAAACGGTTTCGGCTTTGCTTATGATGCTCGTTTGGCAGCTGCTCAAGGTTCTCAGTCTAAGGCGTTGGTTACAACAGCAGGAGCAATCCAGTGGTTGTCATTCAACCTTGCAGAGTGGAACACAGGCATCACTCCAACAGCAGGAAGCAACTACTCTAAGACGTTGGTGTATACACCGGCAGGAGTTCCAGTTGACTTGACTATGAAGGATGATTGCGGAAACTTATCAATTGTATTGACTACAACTGGTATCATCGCAACATTGCCAACTGACATCTATGAGGCATCAGACAAGTATGCAGGTGTTAACTACGTGAATTGCGTATCTATCGTAAACCCGTAACGAGCTCGCAGAATCTGCTGAGCGAAGGCTCGGATGATCTGTTGAGCGAGGGAAGCGACAATTTGCTTTCACAATGATTTAAGGGAGAGGTGCAAGCCTCTCCTTTTTTATTTATATCTTTGTGAAAAATAAGACAGCCAATGTGCTACGAATCTCTACTCGGCTTACAAGGTTGCGACAGACCAGAGCCAACTACTGGGCTTTATATCGATGACTTAGGCATCAATCAGACTTTACTCGGGCAGCTAATCACTGACCAATATAATAGCGGAGTTGAATTATTTGAAGCTAAGCGAGCATTTGCTTGGCGCAAGATGTCAACTGATGTCCTGAGCAGGCTAACACCGATGATGAAAGCGGACACTGTTGTGGAGTCTAAGCGCATCGGTCAAGTGGTTAGCAATGCAAGCAATGTGGATGTGGCAGTAGGTGTAGGAAAGTTCACAGGCATCAGAGTAACGATTGACCCAAACACGGAAAGCTTTCTGAACTTTTACTTGTCGAATTTTAAGATTGACATCTACACGATGGCAACTCCTGTCGAGATATTTGTCTACGACATGGCAACGCTAAAGCTTATTGATTCATTCTTTTACCAATCGGAAGCTGTTGAGCAGTTTATCGGCAAGACATTCAAGGCTAATCGACGCAAGATGGATTTGGCATTTGTCTATGAGTCGCTTTACGATACCACTAAAATGATTCCTAAGAAGGGCAGTTGCACTGATTGTGGAGGTAGCTTAAGAGCGGTGCACGTTTGTCCATTTGTGGATGCAATCGGAATCGAGCTGACCACTGATGGCTTCAATGTGCTATCATCGAAAGCGAAGAAGTACACGCAAGGGATGTCGTTGGTTTACAATGTGAACTGCGACAGAGAAGCTTGGCTGTGTTCGATTGGAGGATTGATGGCAATGCCGCTTGCATATGCAACAGCGGTTGAGATTTATAACTACGGTTTAAGCATCAGCCCAAATCAGCGTGTCAATACAACTGTTAGTGTCAACATAGGGAGCAAGCCATTCGCAACCGCTGATGCCAACGATGGAATGATTGCAGGGCGAGACATTGCAGCAACAAGATACAACGATGAGCTCACGGCCATGTTGCAAAACATGAGAATGCCTGAGGACAACACGTGCTTTGATTGCCGCCGCAACATGAAGTATGTAACTGCTCTACCATAATGGCTACACCGAAGGAAGTGAGTGATCGCATCAATGGGCTGTTCTCCGAATGGAGTTCTGGATTTACTCCTTTGTCTCAAGCAGTGCAGGATATGAGGCGTGAGATGTACATACGCATCTTTGGAATTGATACTGGAAGAGGTAGAAATCAAGCAGGCAACTTCCTGCCAACTAAACCTTACACTCCTGCATACGCAAAAATCAAACAAGCAAATGGCCGTCCTCCATTGGAGCTCACAGGCTTTCTTAAGCGATCGTTTGCAACAGATCAAACCACAGTTATAACCGAAGGATTTGATACTGCAATTTACACTGTTGCAGATGAAGCAGGAAAAGTGGAAGGACTTGAGAAACTTTACGGCACAATTTTCAAACCAACAACGGAAGAGCAATCGAGAATGTTGCAACTACATGCAGACTTACTTGTTGAGCAAATATCAAATCAGATAAGCAAACCATGAATCTACTTAAGACCATCATCGAGCGGCTCAACCAACGTGTTGAGGTAGCAAATATCTTCGACAAGCAGTTCGGCTTATGCGAGCTTAATGCAAACGGCAACGAGAAGGCTTGGGTGCATTACATCGGCAATGGTCAAGCGGAGGTAGTTACTAACTTCGATGCAAAGCAAGGCACATTATTTTGGGCTAAGCGTGGCAAGGTAACAGTTACTAAGACTGATGCGTATAAGATGAGTCGCTGCAAGCAGTTTTATGTTACCTCTTTCCCTTTGACTGCTTATGCTGTTGTGCGCAAAAGCCATCTGCCATGCGATGGAGATGATGCTCAGGACTGGCTTGCTTCAAGAATCTATAAGCTGACAAGTGGCACTGATCCACTCTTCAAGCAAAGCATCGCAGTTATTAACTACGAGGTAATTCCGAGCGGTTACATCAACGAGATTAAGACACTAACAACAAACTTCGAGTGGGCTTGTGTCACTGTCGACTTCGATGTGCAAGTGATCACAACCACTGAAGATGGCTGCTATGACATCTGCGCAACCGGTGACATTCCGCTACCAGACTTGCAGCCATGCACACCATGCTTAACGGAGGTTGCTGTTGATGGTGTTACTATTACAGGAAACGGAACTCCTGAGGATCCATTAAGCGCAGTTGGTGGCGAAGGTGGTGCGATAGCAGTGCAGGATGAAGGAGTTGAGGTGACTCCAGTTGCAACGACATTAAACTTTACAGGAGATGGAGTGACAGCATCACTGACATCGCCTGGAGTAGTTGAGGTAAACATACCAGGGGGAACAGGAGATGTTGGAACATTGCAAGAGGTGACAGACCTCGGTAACAGCACAACAAATGACATTGCATTCACAGCATCCGCAGGGCTTTCATTTGACAACGGCGCATTCTTCCGCAAAGGAACTACCGATGCAGGCAACGGCGGCGCAAAGGGCACAGCGCAAATATGCTCAATAAGCTACGAGCTTAAGTGGGAAGCAGGACGGTTGTACTACATGCAGCAAGATGGCTTCACTATTCGCGATGTAACGCATAACTTTACCTTTGTTCCTCAAGTAACTGATGACAGCACAAAGGGCTTTGTTGCCGGTTCTCGATGGAGCTTGGATGATGGCACTGTTTACCTATGCTCAGATGCCACAATCGGCTCAGCAGTTTGGGCAGTGGTTGCAGTTGGCGGAGTTACATCGGTAACAGGCACAGCACCCATCGCATCAAGTGGCGGCAATACTCCAGACATCAGTATCACTCAAGCCGATGGCAGCACTGATGGATACCTAACCTCAACCGATTGGAGCACCTTCAATGGCAAGTTCGATGTGCCAACTGGAACAAACACCGAATACCTTGATGGAACTGGAGCACCGACACCATTCCCGACATTACCTACTGGCACAGTCACATCGGTCGACCTTTCGATGCCTCCTGCATTTTCTGTCACTGGCAACCCAGTAACAACGAGCGGGACATTGGCTGTTGCTGCGGCAGGGCTTTCTACTCAATACATCAGAGGTGACGGTCAGCTTGCTAACTTTCCGACATCAAGCGGAGGAGGTTCAAGTGTTAGCTACTACCTCAACGGATCAGTTGCTCAAGGTACGCTTGGAGGTGTCGCATTCAAGCAGATTAGCGGCACTCCAGTCATTGGAGCAGGAACAGACTTCACTATCAATGCTGATGGTTATATTCAATCATTTATCACTGATGCGAGTGTACCAAATCAATTGGCAATTCCGGCAGGCAATTGGAATTTCGAAATGTACTTCAGTTCATCAAGTGCAGGAGGAACACCAAGATTCTACATTGAGCTTTACAAGCTTAGCGCAGGAACATTGACATTGCTTGCATCAAGCTCTGCAAATCCTGAGTTTATCACTAATGGAACAGCAATTGATCTTTACACAACGGCTGTTGCAGTACCAAGCACAGTGCTTCTTGCTGCCGATAGACTTGCGATAAGAGTATATGTTATACATAGCAGCAAGACAATAACATTGCATACTGAAGACAATCACCTATGCCAAGTCATTACAACTTTCTCAACTGGCATCAATGCTCTTAACGGATTAACGGCTCAAGTGCAAAACTTCGCAGTAGGAACTTCGGGCACTGACTTCGCAATAAGTTCGTCAACAGATACGCACACATTTAATCTACCAACGGCAAGTGCTGCAAATAGAGGAGCATTAAGCACAGCTGATTGGTCAACATTCAACGGCAAGCAAGATGCACTAGTAAGCGGCACAAACATCAAGACCATCAACTCGACATCTATACTTGGCAGTGGTAACTATGCCACTCCATTCGAGCTTGTTGTTGCAGCATCGGATGAGAGCACTGCCCTAACAGCCGGAACGGCAAAGATTACTTTTAGGATGCCAAGAGCAGTGACACTAACAGCGGTAAGAGCATCACTCACAACTGCTCAGGCAAGTGGTAGCATCTTTACTGTTGATATAAACGAAAGCGGCACAAGCATCCTAAGCACTAAGCTGACAATTGATAACACCGAGAAGACAAGCACAACGGCTGCCACTCCTCCAGTGATCAGCGATACTGCTCTTGCCGATGATGCAGAGATAACCATTGACATTGACCAAATTGGTAATGGTAGTGCTAAAGGATTAAAAGTAATGTTAATAGGTAACTACGCATGAGTTTTTTAGTCAACCCTTATTCTTATGCTACTGGATGTACCGATGCTGATGCACTTGCATTCTTATCGGCTGCTGCAATAACGGATGCCACAATTACCTCAGCCATCTGCACATTGGTCACAACGATGAAAGCAGATGGAACTTGGGCAAAGATGAGCGCAATATATCCGATGGTAGGAGGAACGGCAACAACGCACAAGTTCAACCTTAAGAATCCACTTGATACAAATGCAGCATTTCGCTTATCGTTTGTTGGAGGATGGACTCATTCAAGCGGTGGAGCATTGCCTAATGGAACTAATGCTTACGCTGATAGTTTTCTAATTCCTACTACTACACTTTCATTGAATAGTCATAGTTTTGGAATTTATTCAAGAACTAATGATATAACTGGAGTTAAATTATACGGAAATTATTTAGTACCAAGTGCTGTTTTTTTGCATCACAATATAACTGGTGCTAACTTTAATAGTGGAGTTCTTGCAAATGCAATTTCTTATACTGCTAATCCAACAACAGGGCTTATAATGGCATCAAGAACAAGCAATACATTATTTACTGCATATAGAGCTGGAGTGTCATTAGGTACAAATACGACAGCAGTCGTATCAATACCAAATATTAATTTTTATTTTGCCGCAAGAAATGCAAGTGGAACAGCTCAAACATTTACAAATCATCAAATTGCATTTGCATTTCTTGGTAGTGGATTAAACTCTACTGAAGCAGCAGCACTTTACAATTCAGTACAAGCTTTTAACACAACCTTATCTCGTCAAGTATAATGCAAGTCCACCTACTAACAGAAGAACAAGCAGAATGGCTCGATGGTGTCGAGTTTGTTCCTGATAATTACTTTAACCCAATCCAAGATGCAGATGGCAATTGGATAATCTCAATCGAAGAGGTCGAGCAGTCATCACTTGATTGGGTTAAATTCTTACCTTTGATAACCTACAAATCTATATCGACATGGCAGGCGTAAAAATTACAGACTTAGGTACATTGACTACGGCAGTTGATGCAGACTTATTATACATCGTGGACGTTAATGACACATCCCAATCCCCACAAGGCACATCTAAGCAGATTGAACTTGGTAATATCGTAAGTAGCGGCAATTGGACTCCAGTAGTTAGCGGTGAGACTTACAATGAAATTGTAAGTATTCAAAGAGCAAACTATTCAAGGGTAGGGACTATTGTCAGTTGCTCCTTATTTATGGATATTGACCTTGATGTAGCAGAAACACAAGCAGACTTTCAATTCTCCATTCCAGTAGCATCAGATTTCACCAATGCAAAAGATGCTTTTGGAATCGTTGCATATAATGGAGATAATACGCAGTTTACTGGATGGTTAATAAGTGCTGATGTTGCAACTAATAAAATAGCTATTGCCGTTTCATCAGTAACAACTGGATATTCTTTTCAATCTTTATACGTAATGCTGCAATATGAAATCGTCTGATAACGGCATCAGACTCATACAAGAGTTTGAGGGCTTGCGCTTGACTAGCTACCTATGCTCAGCAGGAGTGCCGACCATTGGCTATGGTGCAACCTTTTACCATGATGGCAGCAAGGTGAAGCTCGGGCAGACCATAACTAGAGACCAGGCGAATCAACTTCTTAAGGATCACCTTAAGGAGTTCGAAGGCAGCGTGATAGGACTGCTAAATGGCACGGCTGTGAACGCTAACCAGTTCGATGCGCTTGTAAGTTTCTGCTACAACGTGGGCGCAGCAAATCTCGCCAAGTCGCAGATGCTAAGATTCATCAAAGCCAATCCAAACGACCCGAAGATTGCAGCCGAGTTTCTTAAGTGGAACAAAGCAGGCGGCGAGGTTTCAACTGGGCTTGTAAGAAGACGCAAGAAAGAGGCGCAACTATATTTCACTCCAATCGTTTCTTAATTATTATGGCGGCAAGGAGAGTCAGCAAACCAAGGCAAGTGCTTGACATTATTCTCAAGCACTGGAGGCCAACAATTGGCTCTTTGGCGATTCTCAGTTCTGTCTTTGCTTTAATCTTTAAGCAGATATCAACAGAGACACTTGCAGCGATAGTGGCAGCAATGGTGGCCGCAGGATACATACCTAAAAGCAGTGACAATGGATGACGGAATAGACTCAGTACAAGTGATCACGACCCTCGATGAGGGTTGCGTGGTGGGCATTGGCTGCAAGGTCCATACGCATCACCACACAATTCACATCGAGCCGCAGATAGTATACCAATCGATGGAGAAATTCACTATCTTTGGCAAGCACTATTGCACTAATCAATGGGGGCAAACTTACGAGTTGCCTGCCGATGAGCCAATGCCAGAGCCGATTCATATGCAGCAAACATACGCAAGCGATACAATCACACCAACCACATCTGCATTCTTGCTTGCTCCTAAGCCAGAGGCTAAGATTATAATCAAGCCTCGCACTGAGTACTCCAAATACAAGCCGACAATGGATGGACCAGTGATGGGCGTGCTGTTGACATTTACAATTTACCTCACAGCGCAATGGGCATGGAGCTCGATGACTGCTTGGAATAATCTATATAGCGAACTCTCTGCATGTCTTCGCTCTTCATCTTAGAACATTCGATTGATTTGTTTTATGTGGTCACTGATCAAGACGGCAGAATTGTGTCCAACAATGAGCTGTTTAAGAACTATGTCAGCCATATTAAGCCAAAGAAGATCACCGATATCATAAGCATCGAAGGTGACAAGGATGACTTTATTGAAGCCATTGAGAAAGCTCGCAAGCATTCGCCTGAGCCATCAAGAGTCTATGCTCGCACAAGACAGAAGAATACAAGCGACAGATATAATGTTTGGAATTGCTTTGCGATTGCTGACACTCTACACTTTGTCGGCATCCAGATGGTGGATGTAACAAGCATTAGCTCACACGATCATGAGCGGCAGAAAGTCCTGCTCGAGGAGTTCCGCTTTATGCTATCGCACGAGCTGCGCCAACCATTGACCAACATCTCTGGACTTGTGCAGATGCTCATGCAGCATCAAGGTGCAAGCGATGTCGATAGAAAGGATGTGCTGAGCATGATCCACACATCGGTCAACAAGCTTGATGATGCAATCAAGATACTCATCAAGAAAGCAGCTCGAGAATTATGACGGATCGGCAAGCGGACGAGAGACTGGTTAAGGTTGCCGCTTGGTACGTGATGGAGCGCGGCATGCCGGTATGTGTAGCATTGCAGATATTGCAAGCGGAGCTCAAGGATAAAAGATTGTTTTGGGAGTCATCGCAGGAACTTATAAAAATCATTCAACATGGCATCTGTCAAAGCTGAGACCCTATTCTTAGGCGCAATCATTGTGCTCTTGTTCTTGTTGTTAAAAAGTTGCGGCGATGGCGTTGAGTCAGATTACCGCCTTAAGCACACGATGTATGAGGACAGCATACTTATCGCCTCACAGCGCAAAGTAATCGCACAGGCAGGCTCTGATGCAGCCAAACAAGCGCAGCAGATTGCAGAGCTCGAAGTCAAAGTCAAGAACGCAAGCGAGGTGGTGCGCATCGAGACCAGGACAATCATCAAAACGCAAATAAAAGTAGGCGATACAGTCATGGTCAATGGGCTGCCGCTAATAAGAACAGGAAAGCCGTTCCTTAAGACTGATAAATGGTATACAATTGGTGGATTCATCAACCGCCTTGGTTGGTTGCAGATTGATTCGCTAGTGATCCCGGCAAAGTTTACCTATGCAGTCGGTGATACCATGCGCACTGGGCTAATAAATCGACTCCTGAAGAAGAAGGATACGGTTGTACGTATGAGAGTCGACAATCCCAATGTCACCATCACCGGAATGTCAAACATCTACATCAAGCAAGATAAAAAGTGGCATCAGACAACCGCATTCAAGGTAGGAGTTGGGGCAATCATAGGCTTCGGATTGGGAGTGAGTAGAAAATAATTGCACTGATTCTGTGCGAGTTAGGATAATTATGCGTAAATAGTTTTGAAGGGTAGTGTATAATCAAAATAAAGATATAAATTTGCCCATCAATCATTCACTAATTCACTCATTAATCTATGAACACATTTTTCAAATCACACGACAGCACGCAGTTTTTTAACTACGATCATCTATCTGGCATCATGCTAACAATTGTGCAAGACGGTTGCCACCAAGGCCTCTTTCAGAGATGCGACAAGACATCCCTTGTACTTGTTCGCCAGTTCTCCAAGGAGATGACTCAAGGCATTCACGAATCGGTTCGCACTTATCATCCATCTGATGTTGGCGAGTTCTTCAAGATGTATCAGAAGACATTGCACAATACTCAAGTATCATTCAAACAATTAATAAATCAATTCTAATTTTTACACTATGGGCTTAAAAGCACCTTCAGGGAATAACACCTCCCGCCAAATCGCTCCAGAAGGAGCATTCGTGGCAAGATGTTACCAAATCGTTGACCTTGGAACAACGATGCAAACTGGTCAGTTTCCAGGCAAAAAACGCAAAGTTCAGTTTATCTTTGAACTGCCGACAGAAACACACGCATTCGAGGAAGGCGGCGAAGAGAAGCCGTTCTATGCTCGAAGCATCTACAACCTTAGCATGAATGAGAAAGCGGTACTTCGCCGTGACATCGAATCTTGGGCAGGCAAAAAGATGACCAATGGCATTGCTGAAGACTTCGATATCTTCACACTTATTGGTAGACCTTGCATGGTGAACTTGACTCACGTAGTTAAAGGAGATATCACTTATGCCAACATCATTGGAATCTCTCCAGTGCCAAAAGGTTTGGTTTGTCCTCCTGCTTTCAATACGCCGCTATGCTACAACACCGAAGAGCATGATGATGCAATCTTCGCTCAGCTGCCCGAGTTTATTCAAGACAAGATCAAGATGTCTGACGAGTGGATTGCGAGAATCAGCAAGCCGATTACGAGAGTAGTAGTTGGCTCAGTGGTATCTGAAGAAAACGACTTCGAGGACGGCTTCCCATTTTAACAAATAAAAAAGGGGCGGTGTTAGGCCGCCCCAAATTTGCACTAATCTTATAACACTATGAACGCAGCTAATATAGAAAACTTATCCGAGTTCTACAAGGCATTGAACTCAACCGAGGTGCTACGTGCTCAAGGCATGATTGCAGGTGCTCCACAAATCATCGAAGACAAGCTCACATACGATATGAGTGCTGAGTCCATTAAGGCCGCTAACGATGCCATCAAGCACATCGAAACCAATCGCAAGATGGTAACGCTTCCGCTCGATGCTTTCAAAAAGTCCATCATGGATGTCGAGCGCGATGCTACTGCTTCGCTGAAGGCTTACATCGATCACCGAAAGCAGATGATGATAGACTACTCCAACGAGCTCGAGCGCAAGAAGGCAGAAGCAGATGCAAAGATTGCACAGGATGCAGCCGATGCACTGATGTCGGCAAGCAGCAGCGATGTGAGCGATATCTTTGCCACCTTCACCGATGCAACAACAACCACAACTCTTGAGATGGACCACACCAAGAACATTCGCATATCTAAGAAAGCGGAGATAGTTGGCGAGGTAGATTGGATGACACTGCTCTGGACACTAATGCAAGCAGAGATGTTTGATGTGCAAGAGTTACTCCGCAAGCTTCCAAAAGCAATGGAGCTCACCAAGATTGACCAGATAAAAGGCATTGAACTAACAGAAGTTAAAACACAAGTAATCCGATGAACGAGCTAAACAACATAGGCGCAGAGTTCGCCAATTTCAACCGCTACCTTGATGCAATCATTGATCCACGCGAAGCAGAAAACGACACGATGGAAGCCAAGGTAAAAGAAGCAATCATCCAAGCCTACTCAAACGGCTACCATGATGGGCAGCAAGCAATGGCCGACAGACTTCCGAAGCCAACTTATAACGGAGGCGATGAAGGAGGGCGCGAGTATTATGATGCGTTGTAACTGGACACTGCAAGAGACCGAGCTGCTGATTGAGTACTATCCGCATCGGTCGACAAAAGAGGTGGCATTCATCACTGGGAAATCAATCTCCCAGTGTTATGCCAAAGCCTTCGCACTTCAATTGCATAAGACTCCCGAGTATCTTGCGACAGAGCTTAGCGGCAGACTCAAGAAAGGCAACATCGGCACTTACTTCCCCAAAGGACATGAGCCTTGGAACAAAGGCATGAAGGGGCTTGACATCGGAGGCAAGGAGACAAGATTCAAGAAGGGCACTGTGCCACCGAATCACAAAGAAGTCGGCTCTGAGCGCATCGATGAAGATGGATACACCTATATCAAGATTGCTGAGCACACGCGATGGGTGCTGAAACATCGGCACATCTACGAACAGCATCACGGCAAGCTTGAGCCGCACATGATAGTGACATTCCGCGACAAGAACATCAGCAACTTCTCCATCGAAAACCTCGAAGCAATCACCAAAGTGGAAAACATGGAGCGCAACCGCATCACCAAATACCCTCAACCAATTCAACAAACAATTAAAACTCTGAACAAGTTATGGCACGCAATAAAATCGAAGACCTAAGGGATCACCTATTCGAAATCATCGAGATGTTAAAAGAAAACGACATGGAGCTCGACAAAGCAAAAGCAATAGCAGACATTGCCCAGGTCATTGTCAACTCAGCAAAGGTTGAGGTTGACTTCATAAAGGTAGTACATGGCAACGGCAGTGGATTTATTCCATTGGACAAGAGAGCACTGGAGCAATGAGCCGCGACATCTACAACAGCATCGAAGCCATCAACGCATCAAGCATCAAGAGGCATTTCACTGGCAGCATCCAATACGCTGCCGGTGCTCTCGAGAGAGGTGCGGAGTTCCATCGCAACCTACTCGAGACAGAGCCCAGTGCAATGCCGCCCAATGCTCGCCAAGTTTATGATGCCATCATGAAGCATCCAATGCTCCGCTTGATATTCGAGAAGTCCGCAAAGGAGATCACCTTCATCAAGGAGGTTGAGATTGATGGGCGCAAGGTAGCAGCAAAAGGCATCCTCGACTTGCACTGCCCGATGTACTCGATTAATGCCGATATCAAGACAACTTCTTGCACAACGCTTCGAGCATTCGCCTCCGACATGACTAAGCACTACAACCACATCCAAGCCGTTTGGTATTCGTACCTCACTGGCTATTCGCCGACAAACTTCTACTACATAGGAGTGCCCAATAAGTTCAAAGGTGAACTTTTTATCCATCGACATACAACCGAGGAGATTGACACAGCAGAAAACCTCATCAGAGAATACTTGGAGCACAGAGGGCTTTGAAAATTACAGCTTTACCAATGTGATGTATTACTTCCTGCATCGCGACTTCATATATATAGAGACAAACTTTAAGCATCTGAAAATGATGTACAATCACTTCGATGATGCAACGGTGTTCATTACCCTTGCCGATGACACGAAGTATGTCGAATACGTTTGGAGTACACCTGGAAGAATTAAAACAACATTTAAATCCTACAACATCCATGACATCTACACCATTGAAAAGAATCCAACAGCTCTGCAATGACAGAGCCTATGAGTACCGCAAATCGAAAGAGGATTACGCCATTGCTATGGCGATGGTATTCGAGCATATCTCAGTATTCTGCGAAGCCGAACTGCCCAACGAAAAGCAGATGATAATAGACATCTGCAACGAGTGCGCAAAGGATATGATTGCAGGAAATTTAGCCCTCGGAAAGCCCGTAGGTGAACAACTTTATAAAAAGAAGTACCAATGAGCCCGCAAGAAAAAGCAAAAGAATTGTTAGATAAAATGACAATGGAAATAGGAAAGTTCAATGCCACACAATGCGCATTGATTGCAGTTGATGAGATAATAAAATTCATGGAGATGGATGATGAACATAATGAGTGTCTTTATTTTGCTAATTCTAAATGGGTTCAATATTTAATGGAAGTTAAACAAGAACTTGAGAAACTATGAAAAAACAAACAGCAGTTGAGTGGTTAATGGAGCAAGTACACTCAGATGAATATACACAAGCATTTGGTCAAACATATATTAGCATTGTCTTAGTTGACCAAGCCCTCGCAATGGAAAAGGAGCAGATAATTGATGCTTATGAAGAAGGCGAAAGCGGCGAGTGGGATCCATTTGATTTCAATAGTGGAAAAAAATACTACACCTCAACCTACGGCTCATGATCCTGCGACCCTACCAGGAGCGATTCATCAACAACATATCAGCGAAGCTGCGCACCCATCGCAAGGTGGTTGCTCAGCTCGCAACAGGCGGAGGCAAGACAGTATGCTTCGCTGCGATATGTGACCGCTACTGCGCTCGAAGCACTCAAGATGTCTTAATCCTCGTGCATAGAGAAGAACTGCTCACACAAGCAGCCAAAGCCATCAATCTTCCCGTGCAGAAAGTAGTAGCCGGAATGAAGACCATCCCCAAAGCTCGGGTCTATGTCGCAATGGTCGAATCGGCTCATAAGCGGCTGCACCTCTTCGACAACATCGGCATGGTGATAGTTGACGAGTGCCACATTGGAAACTTTACCAAGGTGATTGAGCACTTTAAACAGCAGTACATTATCGGCTTCACTGCCACACCACTTGCCGCCAAGAAGACCAACCCACTGAAGGGCTACTTCGATGACATAGTGTGCGGCATCGACATCCCAGAACTAATCGAGCAGGGCTTCCTATGCCCTGAGCAGACCTACTCCGCATCATCCATTGTCGAACGTGCTAAGCTCAAGATGAAAGCAGGCGACTTCGACCAGGCGCAGATGGGCGCAATGTACAAAGAGCCAAAGTACATCGATACCACAATCAACGCCTACCGCAAGAACTCGATCGGGCGCAAGACAATCATCTTCAATTGCAATGTTGAGCACTCGATGGCAGTCAATGCCGCATTCCTTGCAGAGGGCTTCAACTCACGTCACCTCGATGCAAACTCAACAGATCGCTCTGAGGTTCTCGAATGGTTTGCCAACACTCCAGATGCAATCCTCAACAACATCGGCATTGCAACAACAGGCTTCGACCAGCCCGACATCGAGACAGTCATCGTTAACAAGGCAACAGCATCGATGCCGCTTTGGCTTCAGATGTGCGGCAGAGGTGCTCGTCCGCATCCAATCAAGCTCGCATTCACCATCATCGACCTTGGTGGCAATTGCCTCACGCATGGCTCATGGGCCGCCGCACGAAATTGGGAGGATATCTTCCACAATCCAAAGAAGCCAGGCGCAGGAGTTGCGCCCGTCAAAGAATGCCCCAAGTGCGCAGCCCTCTTGCATACATCCAAGATGAAGTGCGATGCGCAACACCTCGGCATGCTATTTCCTTGCGGCTATGAGTTTCCCAAGAAGATAGTGCTCGATCAAGGCATCGAGGACTTTATCCTCATGACCGATAGCGTGGACATCAAGAAGCTCATCGCAATGAATGAGCACCACAAAGAATACCGATCCCTATTTGTAGCCATTGAACACGTTGCCCTTATTGCAAAAAAGAACATTAAGAAATTAAATGCAGACAACTACCAACATATTGCAAAAAAGAATCACGAAATTGCGAGGCTCTGGTGTCGTGAACGCAACAGGAAATTCAACCGCTTCCACAAAGACTTGGCTGATGAGAAACTGAAAACAACCCTAAAAACAATATATAATGCTGATATCCTCCTATAAGAATGTACACGATTCCCAAGACACCGACATCGAAATTGCTAGCTTCCTCGAAGGAGTACAAACAGGCAAATGGCAAGACATAGCCTTCGAGGTGCGCAATGCTCCAACTAAACAAATCAAAGACCTTAAGAAGAAGACCGCTCCACTGGTAACAATTAGCGGCTCGTTCTCAGCTCGCAAGGATGATGCAATCAGACAGCACTCCAACTTCATAGCCATAGACATCGACAACCTTGATGATGCCGCCGAAACGAAAAAGCGAATAGGTAGTGACCCCTACCTCTACGCTGCATTCCTATCCATCGGAGGAAATGGCCTGTGCTTAATCATCAAGATGGATGGCACTCGCCACCTTGATGCGTTTAATGGCATCGCTGCATACCTCTACAACGAGTATCAGCTTATTGTGGATCAGTCCGGCAAGAACGTATCCCGTGCGCGATTCGTTTCCTACGATCCATTTATGCTGCTTAACACCAAGTCAGCAACATTCAAGAAGTATCTGCCCAAAAAGAAAGAGCCCAAGTATCCAAAAGTCATGGTAATAAAAACCGACTTTGATGCTATGATTAAGCAGATGGATGAGAAAGGCATCAACCTATGCGAAGACTACTCCGATTGGGTACGCATCTGCTATGCCCTCATACAAGAGTTTCAAGAGCAAGGCCGCGAATACTTTCACACACTGTCATCGCACAGCTCGAAGTACAACTCACTGGACTGCGACAGCCAGTTCAATGCCTGCTATAAAAACCACAGCGAGTCCAAGTCTAAGAAGTCGACAATCGGCACGATCTACTTTCACGCTAAGCAGAACGGAATCGACATCTACTCTGAGCACACCAAAGCAATCGCGCGATTTGCAACATCGCAAAAGGCAGCAGGACTGTCCAAGGAAGCCATTATCGACACACTCGAAAAGCAAGGGGGATATTCTCCTGATGACTCTAAAGAAATTGTTGAGCAGATAGTAAGCAAGGATATCAAATTCAAATCTGATTCGGTAAGCACAGACATAGCTGCATTCGTTAGCACCTATGACCTTAAGAAGAATGTCATCACTCGCAAGATTGAACTTGATGGCAAAGCAATTGATGACTCCGACCTCAACTCCATCTTTCTTGACTCGAAAGCAGTATTCAAAGAATCGACAAAAGACCTTATCACATCGATTATATTCTCCAATCGAGTGCCGTCATACAATCCACTTCATGAGTTCTTCGAGGAAGAGTTATTTGAATATGACAATGACAACTGGCCCAACATTAAGCTACTTCTTAGCAGCGTTGTTTCCGATACGGATGAAGCAGACTTCTTCATACTTCGATGGCTGCTTTCAGTAGTCGCATCATCATACGGCCATAAGTCAGAACTCGTGCTTGTTTTCTGCGGAGAGAAGCAGGGCACTGGCAAGACACACTGGTTCAGATACCTCCTTCCAAAGAAGCTGCGCTACCTATACGCCGAATCCAAAATGGATGCCGGAAAGGATGACGAGATACTCATGTGCGGCAAGCTTATCATTAATGATGACGAGTACGGTGGTAAGTCCAAGAAGGAAGACAAGCGACTCAAGGAGCTGACCTCAAAAGAATTCATCAACGTGCGTGAGCCATACGGCAGAGTTTCGGTGGATCTAAAAAGACTATCTGTTTTTTGCGGCACATCAAACGAGACTCAAATACTTAGCGATGCAACTGGCAACAGACGAATCATGCCAATCCATATAAATGACATTGACCATGACTATTATAACCAGTGCGACAAAGAAGGACTTTGGCGCGAGCTCTTCTGCATGTATCAGATGGGTGCTGAGTACACCATCCTCAAAGAAGATATTGACAGGCTCAATGCAGCAACTGAGATGTACAAGATATCAACACCTGAAGATGATCTAATACACAAGAAGCTTTCACCTGGAAGCTCAACAAGCTACGGTGAGTGGATGTCGCTCACTGACATTCAACAGTACTTGATTAGCGATACTAAGTTCAACTACCTCAACACCAACCGCATTGGTCAGATTCTCACATCGTTAGGATTCGAAAAGCAACGCAGAGTTCTCAACCTATCAAAGGTGATGATGTACTTTGTTAGCCGTAACCCTACTTAATTGGACAGGCACGGACAGGCACTTTTTATTTTTGCCTGTCCATCCAAAACCATTGCCACTCTAAGTTCACAGAGGACTTGGACAGGGGACAGGCACTTTATCTAATAATACTATAATATATATACACACACACATATATGCACACACACACACACACATGTAGCAACCTCCAAAGTTGTGAATGTCGCATGTCCTGCCTGTCCGCCTGTCCAAAATGAGCGAAGTTGCAACCCAAGCGAAAGCCTTTCAAAACCTTTGGAACGCCCGCCCAGACTTAAGAGGACGAATATTTGCAATCAATAACAACTCGATTAACGGCATTAAAGGAGCAATGAATAAAGCCATGGGAGTCATTGCCGGTGTTGCTGACATGTGCTATCTCAAGCCAAACGGCAAGACATGTTGGATTGAATGGAAGACAGAAATCGGCAGACAGTCACCTCAGCAGATCAACTTTGAGAAGCTTTGCCGATCACTCGGGCATGAGTATCACATTGTAAGAAATGAAGCAGAATTTTTAAAAATCATAAACCAAACAACATGAACAATTGTAAAAAATGCGGACACGATAGCTTTGAATATCGTTTAGTAAATATGCACCTTGGACAATATTGCGCTAAGTGTGATGCTCACCAAAAATGGATATCTCAAAATAAACCGATGAAGACAATGCCATTCGGTAAGTATAAAGGAGAAATTATATCCGAAATAAATGACTATCAATATTTAGGATGGCTAGAACAAAGTTTAAGTGCAACCGAAGAAAATAGAACTAAGTTTCCAAAACTAATTGAAGCATTAAGAGAAAGACTAAAAGACTATGTCAACTGAAGAAAAGATAATTAAGACGATGAACGAGTACTATCCAATCGAGGGCAAGATCGTAGATGGCTGCGTGACATATCATTCAACACAGCGAACGCATGAGAGCTTTAGGTTGCACTTAATGAATGCCAACCCCGAGAGCATTGTCTACCAGTACTACTTAAAACGATGCGGAAAGTGGATTAAGACCTTAAAATTGCATAATCAAAAGTTAATTCCTATCTTTGTGACCAATGGAACAGAAGATTGAGAACAGAGGCGGCAAGAGAAAAGGAGCAGGCCCGAAGTTTATCTACGGCGAGGACACCTGCAACATCACTTTGCGAGTGCCCAAGAGCAAAAAGGAAGAGATTAAGAAGATGATATACAGAATGCTTGACTCATACAAATCAAAACGCACTGACGACTATGGCTGCTAACAGATGGAGAAGTGGATACATGAGGCTGCAAGATGACACCTTCACTGGATACTTGACTCCAATTGGACAAGTACAAGATGTTGAGGTGACATTCAAGCTTAAAGCCATGCAGAAGATAATGGAAGCATCTGAGGACTTGCAAGTGGATGCGCCGAATGAGTATTTGATTGGAGCACTGCGCGACAGCGAAGAAGGATACAAGACTGCCGATGTGATCATCTACAACAAGGTTGTAAGATTGAAATTAACAGAGGAAGATATCAAGCGAAGCAAAACACTATCTTTGTAAAACTATGCCACTATTCCAAGGAGACTCGCCACAAATCATCCAGATGAACATCAAGAAGCTAATTGATGAAGGATACTCACTTCAACAAGCGGTGGCAATAGCCAATGCTGAAGCTGCTAAGTTTAAGAAACGATGAAGATATCTTTCGACATTGACGGAGTACTTGACACACCACAAGGCATAGCACTTGCTCGCAGGAAGATTGCCAATGGTGATCGCGTGTACATCATCACTGCAAGAAACGAATCAACGATGAGTGCGCGAGTGTATGAGATTGCAAAGGAGCTTGGCATCCCGAGGTTAAGAGTTTACTTCACCAATGGAGAAGATAAGTGGAAGACGATACAACGATTGGGCATTGAAGTGCACTACGATAACAACGAGGAACAGATAACAAAAATCAAGGAGAACACTGATTCCAGAGCGGAGTTGGTGAGCTACGAATAATACAGCACAAAAACAGCACAATGGCGGCCAAGGACATTGAGAAGCATAAGTTCAAGAAAGGGCAGACAGGCAACCCTAATGGGAGACCTAAGAAGCTTCCCGAATTGGGCAAGCTTATGGCAGACATCTTGGGCGATGAGAAGAATGGATTAAGCACAGCTGAGCGCATCCTCAAGGCGATTGAAGCCAAGGCATTGCGCGGAGACATCAAGGCGGCGGAGATGCTGCTTGATCGCGGCTACGGCAAGCCCAAGCAAACGACAGACACCAACATCACAAGTTCTGAGCCATTGGTGATCATTCGCACAGAGCCCAAGAGTGAATGAGCTATACGCTGACGGAGACACAGACAGTTGCATTTGACCAGGCGATAAGTGGCGAGAAGCGAGTGATTGTCTTTGGCGGCGCGATTCGAGGCGGCAAAACATACTGGCTGCTGCTCACGATCAGCCATCTTGCATTGCACTATGGAGGCAGTCGATGGGTTATAATTCGCAAGAGCTTACCTGACCTTAAGCGGACAACCTTCCCGAGCTTCACTGGATTGCTCGGTGATGGGTTGAACGCACATATTAAGAGTTGGAATCGAGATACCAATGTGGTGACATTCAACAACGGCAGTGAGCTCATCTTCATGGCGGAAAGCTTTGACGAGGACAAAGACCTAAACAGGTTTCGTGGTCTTGAGGTGAACGGCGCAGGGCTTGATGAAGTCAACGAGCTGCAAGAGCCGACCTTCTACAAGGTGCAGGAGCGCATCGGTAGTTGGAACAAGGCACATGGCAAACCGCCAATCGTTTGCCTTGCAACGTGCAACCCTGCAAACAATTGGGTGAAGTCCATCATCTACGACAGATATCGAGACAACAGCCTACCTGAGCGGTGGAGCTACATACCGAGTAAGATAACCGACAACCCACATATTCCTGCCGAGTACCTGGAGAGCTTAAAGGAGTTGCCACCGGTCCAGTATCAGCGATTCGTGGAAGGCGATTGGGATATCCTTGATGACGTTGCGAATCCGTTCTTGTACGAGTGGAAAGACGAGCAGCACATCGATGACAGTGTTGCACTTAATCGCAACATCCCGATCTTCATCTCAGTCGATTTCAACATCAACCCACTCTGCGCACTTGTCATCCAACAGCTACCGAGGGGCTGCGTGGTGGTTGATGAGATTAAGATTGAGAAGGGCAGCGTTGATGCGTTCTGCGATTACATTGAGCGAATGGGTATCCCAATGGGCTTGCTGCGCATCACAGGCGATGCGATGGGCAAAGGTGGCACTGTGCAACAGCGAGACAACTCGAGTGCCTACACGCAGATTAAACGGAGGTTGCATCTATCCGATTCGCAGATCATCATCCCGGCGAATCCAACCCACTACAACAGCCGCATCGATTGCAATGCAGCACTGCGCAAGTTGGACATCAGAGCCAACTCGGTTCGATGCAAGGGCTTCGTGTTCGATGCTAAGCAGGTGCAGTGCGATGCCAATGGCAGCATCATCAAGAGCAACAGAAGAATCTTATCCGAGCGTGCTGACTTCTTGGATTGTTTTCGTTACTTTGTCAACGCAATCTTAAAGAGATACCTATGAGCGTATGTTCACCATGTTATGATGCAGGCAGTTATGTGAACGCCTGCCTGACAGAGTTCAGCTTCGGCACATTGCCTGCCGATGACACAGAGTACATTGTTTGGCTGCAACACAATGCAACCAAGAAGATAATGCAGTTCACTGCAACAACGGATGCGGAAGGCTACATCATCATTGAGGGCATTCAATTAGATCCACTTCAAGGCTACACGATATGGGCAACATTAGACGGCGTACAGCAAGACATCACAGTAGATGGAGATATCTACACGTGCTTGTCATTCTCGGCTGCTTCGGTTGGGCAAAGTCCTGTGGTAATACCATGAGCAAGGTAGGCGCAATCATAAGAGGTTGGTGGTTCATGATCAGAGGCAAGAACAATGAGCTGAGCAAACCACGCACAGCCATCTGTGCTCTGTGCCAACACAAGGACAAGCGACTCAACACTTGCAAGGAATGCGGCTGCTTTCTTCCTGCTAAGACAAGAGTGGAGGATGCAGAGTGTCCATTCGGTTACTGGTGACATGGCAGGCTTCATCCATGTTCAGACTAAGCTTATCCAGTTTATGGATACTGATGATGAACAGCTCAAGGACTTGACAGCTGAGGAGATTGGATGGACGGACTTACTTGTTAACACGGACCAGATTAATTATGTGTTTGATGATAAGTTGGACACCATTATCATGATGCAAAACGGAAGCACACTATACGTTAAAGAATCAATACATGAAGTACATAACAGGATTAAAAGGACGACTGCGCTCTTTATTGGGCAGTAAGAAGACCACGCACAACCTCGTTGAGGTATTCACGCACGAGGGCCACACCTACTACCGGTTCCCGAAAGAAGTCAACCTACCACTGGAACGCTTCAGCATGTCGATGAGTCTGCTTGAGCGGTTGAGCTCTGGAGTCAGCGGAGCGGAGATGGAGCTTATACTTGGCGAGATGGAGAAGGCATTGGGCGCAGGCTTGAGCAATCCAAAGAATGCGGCACTGATTGGCGCATATATCCATGTGATACGTGAGCGGCATGATACGGTGATCCATCGAGACATCCTTCTCAACATTGCAGCCACTTGGATCATCAGAGATGACGAAGACCCGAACATCGTCAACAGCGACATCCATAACTATAAGCTCGAGTTATTCGAGCAGCTGAGCAAGGGAGGTGCGAAAGATTTTTTCTCAAGCTTGGGTATCGATCCGCTGATGCCCTTGTTAACTATGTCTCCCGAAGACTTTCAGATATTATGGGAGTACAACCTGGTACAGCAAAGAAATCTCAAAGAGTCCTTGTTCCGTCTGAATTCTCACCGAGAGTCAGGGCGCAAAAAGCAGGCGACTACATGAGGGAGCAGGTGATGATTCTTAGCGGTGGCAGCGTTGTGGAGTATAATGAGATGATGAATGGTGATGTTGACTTTTATTTGCGTAAATTTGAGGCCAACATCAAAGCTCAGAAGTAATGGCAACAGCTACTATTCAAGTCGCTTATGAAGCGGAAACATCCAGTCTCAAGGCGACAGTCAACGAGATCAATCAGATTAACGACAAGGTAGTAGAGGGAGCGCAGGAATCAGCTAAGAAGGTTAAAGGATTCTTCGCCAACATAGCAAGTTCATTCTCTGCTGCATTCAGCGGCGGCGAGGTTAAGAAGACACTCGACAACCAAGCGAAAGCCATCGACAACCTTGGTAAGTCTGGCAAGACATTAACTGGACAGCTAAGAGGATTAAAGCAGGAGCTTGCGAACTTAGAGATTGCAGGGCAAGAAGGAACGGCGGCTTTCAATCAGCTACTAGTTGCAGCGGCAAAGCTTGAGGATCAGATTGGCGACACAAGAGCGAAGGTTAAGATACTTGCATCTGACACGTTTAAATTTGATGCGGCGGTAGGTGCGACACAAGCATTGGCTTCAGGCTTTGAGGTAGCTCAAGGAGCAGCGGCTTTGTTTGGTGGCGAGAGCGAAGACTTGCAGAAGACAATTGCTAAGGTAACAGCAGCGACTGCTATTGCAAATGGCGTTCAACAGCTTGCTGTATTGATTAAAGAGGAAAGCGCACTTAAGACTCAAATAGAGACAGGCGCACTTGCTGCATACAATGTTGTTGTAGGCACATCGACAGGAGCATTGAAAGTCTTTCGCTTAGCATTGGCTGCGACAGGAGTTGGCGCACTTGTCATCGGATTAGTTGCCTTATATGAGAATTTCGATAAGGTTAAGCAGTTTGCATATAACGCGATACCAGGTCTTGAGTCGTTTGCCAATGGAGTCGGCAAGGTGGTTGATGCGGCTAAGAAGCTTGTCGGCATCGAAGACCCAAAGAAGTCTGAAGACAAGGTTGCCAAGTTGATTGAGTTGGAGACCAGACGAGTGCAAGCTCAAGAGTCAGCCATCACAAGACGAATCAACTTGCTTAAGGCGGAGAACAAAGACACGGCAGCACTGGAGATTCAGCGCGAGCAGATACTACTTGATTTCGCCAACAAGAAAGTGGCAGCTGTTAAGCAAGCAGGAACAGCAGCGGCAGCGGCAGGCATCGACACCGGCAAGGTATTGTTTGACTTAAGTCAAGAGATACTCGATCGTGAGAATGCTATTCAAGTGCTTAGGATACAGAATGCAAGAACAGCAACAGCAAAGATTGAGACACTTGAAACAATTGCATTCAAAGGAACAGTTAGCCGTAAGGAAGAAGAGCTTAAGTTGAATACAAATGTATCAAATTCATATCGTGAGCAGTTGCAAAAAGATAATGATTTACGCATTGCACAGCTCGAGCTTGATAAGTCAGTCAATGGAGAAAGCTTAGCTAACACAATTGCTATTATTAAGGCGAAGGCAAAAGCGGAATCCGATGCACTTGGCTTGACTGAAGCAGATTCATTAAAGAGGCAGAAGATATTTGCTGATTCCGAGAAAGCCATCACGGATGCAACCAATGCAGAATTTCAAAAGAGGCAAGAACTCATTGACCAGTTTGTGCAACAGACCACACAGGCATTCACTGCACTTAACGAGTTGAGCCAAGTATCAACACAGTTACGACTTGAGGAGATACAAACAACAAGCGACAAAGAACTTGAGGCAATCAATAATAGCACAATGCTTGAGCGCGATAAGGTACAGAGTCGAATTGCATTGGAGAAGAAGAAGGCTGCGCAGATTGCGGAGATTAATCGAAAGCAAGCGGTGCAAGACAAAGCACTTGCAGTATTTAACATTGGCATCAGCACAGCGGAAGCCATCATGAAGTTCTTGGTTAAGCCAGGCGGCCCTGAAGGTATCGCTTTATCAGTGCTTGCAGGTATCACTGGAGCAGCACAAGCAGCGGCAGTATTAGCTAAGCCAATCCCTAAGTTTGAGCGAGGTGGATTGATTGGAGGTAGATTGCACAGCCAAGGAGGTACGCTGATTGAAGCGGAGCAAGGCGAGTACATGGTGAACAGAAGGCAGAGCGCAAAGCATCGCAGAGAACTGGATGCAATGAATACCTCAACGGAAGCCTTCCGCAGAATGATTGACGAGAAGTATGTGCGTCCTGCGCTGATGAGTTACTCGGCAGGCAGAAGAGGCAAGGACGGCATCACGGTGAACGCATCGCTTAACAGCAAGAGCATGGAGAAAGAGATGAGAGGTATGCGCAAGGACTTGAAGAATCGCAATGTGATTGTTAACATCAACCAACAAGATTCAAGATACTTATGGCAGTAGAATTAAAGTTCCTAATCGATGGAGCTGATAGAGGACAGCCGACCAATGCTGATGATTTCAGTGTTAACATAACTGAGGACACAGCAATCAACACTCGCATTGTATCCTTTGACAATGACCTTAAGTTTGTCGGTGGGATGTTTGATTACTTGTACAATCAGCTGATTGATACAGGTGGATGTTCACTGGTAGATGTTGAGGTGCAGTACTTGTGCGCAGGAGTTTGGAAGCGATTGACATTAGGGTACATCATTATCAGCGAGTGCGCATTCCAATTGGATAAGTGCAGCGCATCAACAAAGCTATATGACAATTCATTTAGCAGCAAGATTAACAACAATAAAAGCATCCCGTTCCCATTGAATGGAACTATAAGCAAGAACTTGCAGACGGTTGTGCCTCCAGTTCAGCGCAAGGTGCTAATGTTTAATCCTGCCACTGGAGCATATCAATATCCTTGCTATGGAGTTGGAGTGTACGATGCATTCAAGCAGCTTGTTAGTTGCATGAGTGATAATCTTGTCGACTTCGATAGCAATTACTTTTCATTCGACTTCACAGCGGATGGCAATTTCATACTTGTGAGCACTGGTCTGTCGATTATCAACGAGTCAAAGGATTCTGCAATCATTTCATTTGAGGAGTTATATACAGCACTCAACAAGAAGCTTCGACTTGGAATGGTAATTGAAACTCAATCTAACGGCCGTCCATTGCTTCGCATCGAGCCTGCATCATATTTCAATCAGCAAGGTGCTCAGGTAAATCTTTATGATCAGCCAAACATATTGCTTAAGTACGATGTTGCTCAGCAATTCGCATCAATCAACTTTGGCTCGAATCCATATCTTGAGCAGCATGAGTGCAACAATGGCGAGACGGCTTGCACGTTCTTTCAGAACTCTTTCAAAGGATTCCGAGATGAGACCTTTGGATTGATTGGTGAGTGCAACACAACGGCTGTGCTTAATCTTAGCAGTGATAAGGTTATATTCGATACAAACGTGATTGAAGACACCTATGTGCACAGCAATGCAACTTATAACAATGATACTTTTATCATTGAGTCATATTGGTTTGTCGGTGAAGACCAAGGCTATGCACGGCAGTTCGACCCATACGGCATCGGGCAGACGGTATACAATGGCGGCTTCACAAATGACAACTCAGCTCTTAATTGGGTAGGTGGATATCCTAATGGTATATACTCATATATCCAGGGCTTCGTACCTGGTAGCACTCAAGTTCAGGCAACGAGTAACTCAAGCCCATTACAATCATGGGGCATCAGCGATGTGTTCACATCTTACTACCTAGCGACTTTCCGTCCTTATGTGAAGTTTGGCAATGAGATAATAGACCCGAGCAACAACTTTGACTTCTTTAAGTATACCGTACCATATACTGGCACTTATACATTCACAACCACAATTATTGTAAGTAATGTTTATGAAGCATATGCTGAGTTTGTGCGAGCTGATGGATCTGGAGCATTCATTCAAAGCTACATCGAGTTTCCTCCGATTATAGCTGACCCAATCACATTCATTGCTGTATGCACATTGACTTGGCAAGTGGTATGCAATGAAGGTGACCAGGTGACAGCAAATGTTTGGGCCCGAGTGGATGATACTTTCCCTGCTGTTACCGCAACCATTGAAAACACCTATGACATATACACAACGCAGTTCGATGCAATAGGTGAGCCCTTCCCTAATGTATTGCAGCCTGTTGATCCTAACAGCATCAAGCGTTTCATCTATTCCTTCGACCGACCACTGCGAATGGAGGAGATTGAGGCGATACTCGACAACACCTCGAGGCCCATTAAGTTCGGGCAGTTCGATGACCCACTGCGAGTGATTGAGGGATACATCAACAAGGTAGACATCAAGAGCATCATCAAGCAAGATGCTTCCATACAACTTAAATCAAACAAGATACTTCGATGAGCTTTACTTCCATACCGAATCAGCCAATTATCTTCACAAGCAACACTTTTGTCGACTGCCCAGGTTGCGGTGGCGACTACAAGCAGCTGCTTGACTTCAACGATCAGGTGTTCTTCCAAGTGGAGTCGACACCATGTCCATTGTCAGTGTTGTATAAGTACGACACGGTGGAAGCCGCTTGGGGTGTTCCAGTAGATAATCAAGCATGCTCGACTGAGTTGGATGTAAGCGGCATCTACTGCCAACTGCTTCGAACAAACTACATCTATCAGCTATATCAAGTCGAGTTCACCATCTTGACATTGGATGAGGGAAGCTTGATTGTTGGACTTGATGGCTCAGCTACTTATGAGCTGACATTGCCTGGCACTTACACGCTGTACTTTGCCAATCCAACGATGACCAATGACAGCGTCACGTTGTGCTTTGCCAGTGAGAGTTGGATTGGATGCTTAAGCACAACAGGCATCAGAGTCTACGGTCTTGCATCAGCAAATCAGATGAAGGTAGGAATCGTTGATGCGGTGACACTCGAGACGGTTGACTTGGTTGCTCCGCTTTACACGGTTAAGGATAACAAGATTACTGGAGCATTTGCATTGACTGACCTCGCACTTGGTGAGGGCTGCTACCGATTGGCGATGACTGACTTCTGCACTAACACTTGCGGACAGAGTTATGTGTTCAATGGTGTGTTCAGAGATGCAAGCGGAGTGGGTGGATGGATAACAGGAGGAACAGGCGCAGTGACATTAACTGAAGGAAGTGCTGAGTTTAATCTTGGCACAGGCGAAGATGGAACTATCACACAAAATCAAAGCAACAACCTATGCGATGGATTGCAATACTATGTGAGCGTGTTCATCGAGAGCCGTACCAATGTGCGCATCTACGCAGTTAATGGAACTGAGCAAGTGCAAATCAGCGGCACAGGATATCAGACGGTGCTAATCACTGCCGATGGCAACAACCCACTTGAGATACTTGTCAGCGAGTTCGGAGGAGCTCCTGCCGCTGCCGTCATTAAGCTTGTGGAGATTAGCATCGAGAATGATTCTATCCAGTGGGATCAGTTCAGCGATGTGCTTAGCATTGGCGATTACAATGATGAGTGCAAATACTTTAAGATTGAAGGCTGCAACGCAGAGGATCAGTTCAACCTTGCATTCGGTGGCTCATCCTTTTTGCCTGCCATCCGACTTGAGGGGCGCAAGTTCAGAGCGCAGTATGTGACTGAGGTGAATAACTTCCGCTTTGCTTCCGGCAGATATCAGACTACCTATGTGGACCGCGAGAAGAAGTGGACATTCGCATTCGGCAGATTGCCTGAGTACGTTCTTGACTTCTTGAGCACCATCTTCTACTATGACAACTGTTATGTTAATGGTGACTTGTACTATGCCATCGATGGTGAGTTCCCAGATGTGGAGTACAACGATGCAGATGATCTTGGAGCAATCAACATAGACCTTGCACTTAAGTCATCTAAGGTGCGCAAGACCATTTGCAGCAACACGGATGCTGACTGCTTGCCATCGATTCTAGACAATGGAGATGAGCCGTTCTTGCTCGCGCAGGATGAGCAAAGATTGACAACTGAGAATTCTGTTAACTTATATCAAGAAATTATTTTGTAACTTTGCCAAACATAGAGACCAAGTAGGTGACAATGCAGCGACCTATCGAACAGCGCAAACATTTTACAAACACTTTACTACAATGGCCTGTGTATCATATTGCGACACGTCCTTGCTTGACCACAACTTGGTCAATTGCAACGAATATAAGCTTGGCGGAGTTTCCGCTATTATCGTAGGTGCTTGCGGAACAGAATTAGTTGACCCATCAAGTGATGTTGAAGTTGATGTTTTATTGTTAGCTGGCACTGCCAAGCTAATCAGTGACATCAGATTCGCACTTCCTGCTGGATCACCTATTACTGTCGATTCACCAATCGGCTGCGGCACTTCAATCCGTATCAACGAAGATCGTACTGCGACATTGTACGATGCGAATGTAACTGACGAGAACAATACGTTCTGGAACGATGTAAACAACCGCCGTATCTCTTGGATACTTGCGTACATGTGTGACAGCGGAAAGGTGATTTATATCTCTGCTCCTGTTGGAATTACAACATCTGCAAACTTCATCTTGCCTGAGCAGAACAATGAGCTTCAGCGTTATGAGGTGACCTTCTCTTGGAGAAACAAAGATATCCCTGCTCAATATGATGCTCCTGCCGGAGTGTTCGCATAATGACTGAGGAATTATCACAAACCACTCAGAGCATCACTCCATCAACTGGAGTGGTGCTTCTTGCGTTTGGTAAACCGCAATATTATTGGGCGGCTTTCAATCTTGCTTTCAGCATTAGAAAGCACAGCCCAAATGTCAATATCACAGTGCTTTTTGATGATCCGATTAAGGGCTTAAGCAACTGCCCTGACTTGATGCAGTATATCAACAACATTGGTCACATTGATGCCGACGATATCTACACCAACAAGAAGCTTGATCCCGGCAAGGTGAAAGTGAATTTATACAAATACTTGCCATACGATTGCAACCTCTACCTTGACGTAGATGCCATTGCGCTCAAAGACATTCAGCCGATGATTGACGAACTTGCTCAATCCGGCAAAGATTACATAAGCCATTGCGTGGGATATCACACCATCGACAAGGGGCGAGACTTCAAGGAGATGCAGTGGGCATGGGCGGATAAGCTATGGGCGCACTTCAACTTGCTTGAGTCTTACGTGATGCCTGCCATCAACAGCTCAATGCAGTGGATAGTAAAAGGCTCACAGGCAGAAGCGATTTATCGCACTGCAAAAGATTTATACTTCAATCACCCAATGGAGGTGAAGGATTTGCGTATGAAATGGGGCGGTGGACAGCCAGATGAGTTATACATGAATGTCGCACTTGCGATTCATGGCATTGACCCTGCGCTTAAGAAGTACGAAAAGATTCAAGGCAGCGAAGGCGGCATGATTCACTTCTCGATGCAGAGAGGGTTGAACTTCCAAGATATAATCGACAACTACTACTTGCAAAGCTACTATGGTGGCGCAGGATTCACTCCGATATTTTACATCAATTGGCTTGATAGGATGCTCAATGCGGAATTCAAAGCAATTGGCAAAAGACATATCTACTTAATTAGCAGAATAGCACAAAACAAATATGCAGATGGAAAACGTTGAACCAAAGAAACGAGGGCGCAAGCCGAAAGCAATTGTGACCACTGAGACATTCACAGAGGTTGCTCGTCACGACTGGAACTCAGAGGATGAGTGCGGCGCATTCTTAGCGGCACTTGTTAAGATGAGCAAGTACAAGACGGTGCTTGAGATTGGAGTGTTCGAAGGTGAGACAACTCAGCATCTTATCAATGCGCTTCCGCAAGGTGGGCAGTATGTCGGCATCGACATCAATGATTATCGTACCGACAAGACAACGGCATTGATGGAAGTTGGTGGCAAGTCGATTGACTTTATACTTGGCAATTCACTTGATGAGTTGAATAAGTTGCCTAAGAATCATTTTGACCTTATCTTTGTAGACGGAGACCATAGCTTTGGACATGTGCTGCAAGAGTTTAAACTTGTTGAGAAGTTGGTGGCAAGAGGCGGAATGATTGTTTACCATGACACCATCCACTTGGATGGCCCGAGAAAGCTTGTTGAATACGCAGCGCATTATAAATATAACAACGTCACGCTTAACACAACTGAAGGGCGAGGCATCTCAATCCTACACCGATGAAACCAAACTACTGTCGTTCGAAATCTTGTGGATCTAACATAATGGAAAGACCAAATGGCACTAAGCTCTGAGGACATTCAAAAAATAGTTTACCGATTCGCGCATAAGCGAAAGGGTTGGGAGCAGATGTCGCAATCTACTCCATTGAATCCTATAACTAAGCAGCGAGCATCGAGCCAGTATCCAGAATATTGGAGCGGTTACAATTATGCCGCCAAGATGTATGATAGCATCTTGCCGCATAGCCGCTCCGATGTTTATCCTGAGCACTTGCTGTCGGTGCGTGCTCCCAATCAAACGGATGCGCAGGCGATGTACATCAAGGCAAACTATAAGGCAACAACCTTGAGCGTGTTTGAGGACTTCAGAGCAACGATAAGCAGAGCATTTGCGGATCAGAACTGGAGCATCAGATACTCGCCCGAGTTAGATGCGCGATTTGGTGAAGAGACCTTTCAGCGATTTGTCAATACCGAGATTGAGAAGTTCGGCAGCTTGGAGATGTTCGTTAAGAATATGCTTCCAACGCTGAAGCTTGTCGATGCCAATGGTATAATTGCCATCTATCCCGATGATATTCCCTATGTGGAAGTTGATGGAGTAGAGCAGCCGATTATAACTAATGAGCTGCTTCGTCCAATGCCAACCTACTACAACTGCAAGAACATTGTGGGGCAGGAGTTTGGCGAGTATTACCTAGTCATTAGCGATGACCACAGCCATGTTAAGTCGGGCAGTAAGATGGAAGAGAGCGGTATCGTGCTTTACTTGTACGACACGATGGCCATCTACCGCATCGAGCAGACAGGCAAGAAGAGCGACATGACTTTCAGCGAGCCTGTGCTTTACTTCCAACACAACTTGGGATATGTCCCTTGCATCAAGCTGATGGGAGCACCTCAACTGATAGGTGACGAGATTGCATTTCAATCGCCATTCATCACAGCAGTGCCATTGCTTGATCAGGTTGTTCTTGATGAGAGCTACTTGCAGATGAGCAAGGCAACAAGTGCATTCCCTTTTATGGTTGCGCTTGGCGAAATATGCGAGTTCGTAGATCGCGAAGGTAACAAGTGTAATGATGGGCAGATATTCGACCCAATCAACGGAGGCTATCGCACTTGCTCTTCATGCTCAGGCAGCGGAGTAAAGAGCCGATTCAGTCCAACCGGTATGCTACTGATTAAGCCGAAGACATCGCTAAGCGAAGGAGACAGCGGACTCAGTGGCGAGTACTTGAAGTTTGTTAGCCCTCCAATGGATACGCTAAACTTCCTGCGCTCTGAGATTGAGCAGCAGATGGCTAAGGCAAGACGTATCCTGCATCTTCCATCAAGCGATGAAAGTGGAACTGTCGGTGAGGCATCGACTGCAACAGGAAGCTTGAATAAGCTTCGCGCATTGTACGCATTTGTGAAGCCTATCAGCGATCAGCTATTTACCATCTACGAATTCTGCTTGGTGACAATGGGACGCATGAGATATGGCGATTTATTTGGCGGAGTAAACTTAGTTTATCCGACCTCATTCGATATCTCAACACCAAGCGATTATCTTGCTATCATTGCTGAAGGTGTTAAGGCAGGCGTTCCTCCTGCGGTGACTTACTCGAATGTTTACAACTACATCAGAGCAATCAACTACACAGACGAGGAAAGCAGTGCTTTATTCGAGCTGATAGTTAACGCTGACGAGTTGCTACTTATGAGCAATGCCGATGTGCTTGCTCGACTTGCAAGTGGTACGGTTGAGAAGTGGCAAGATGTATTGCATAACTCAGCACCTCAACTTGTGATGGAGCTGATGCGCGACTACATCGCAACAGAGGAAGCACCGAAGTTCTTTGACCTTCCGATGAACGATCAGATTGCACAGCTAAGAGCTAAGGCGGCAGAGAAGATTGCAACAACATTGGATCCGATAGCACAGGCACAACAAACTCTTTTGAATGGCATCGTTTGATGAACTTGTTAAGCGTAAGATTAAGCTACTTGAAACCGTTCCCGAGGACATTGCAACTGCGGCGGAGAAGGCACAGCGAGAAGCATGGAGAAAGATTGCTCCACTTCTCGCGGAGATGGATGTCGATGCCGATGGAAACATTGCACAGACGGAAAATAATATCAGACGAATTGGAGGAATAACAGAGGAACTCAACAAGGTACTTGCAGGCGGCGAATACAAAGCCGCCGTGCAGTCATTCCTTGCTTCCATCGATGAAGGTGTTCAGCTTACTGATGACATCGCCAAAAAGATTGACAGCACCTTCCAACCAGACAACGTACAAAAGCAACTACTCGCAATATCCAAGCAGAACGCAATCAATGCCTTCTTCGGTTCGGGGCTTCGGCAAAATGTTACAGTGCCATTCCTTGAGCAGCTTACTGCAAACGTAGCGGCAAGAGCACCACTGCGTGAAGCAACCAAAGCATTGCAAGGAGTAATCGAAGGAACTGATGCAAACGATGGCAGGCTACTTGCCAACGTGCGCACTACTGCAAACACTGCTCAAGCAATCGCTGACAGAAGCTATGCAGCAGCTGTCAATGAAGAACTCGGCATTGATTACTTCCAATATCTAGGCGGCGAGATACCGACCACAAGACCATTCTGCCAACATAGAGAAGGTGAGATATATCATCGCAAGGAGATTGAGGCATGGGGTGATGGCAAGAACAGCGCAGGCATCAACGATATTCGCAATGGCACATGGGATGGGCGCATCGATGGCACTGACTCACGCAGCATCTTCACCTTTGTTGGTGGTTGGAACTGCCGGCACTTCCTTGTTCCAGTGATCAAGCAAAGAGTTCCTGCAAGTGTAATTGCAAGAGCAGAGGCAGAAGGTTTTGCAACACCACCGAGACCAAAAGGTGGAGCAGAAGCACTAACAGCTTAAGCGCAATAGAATAATATTTTGCGCAATCAAAAGTTTACTATCTTTGCTTCATGACTTACTACATCATGAGAGATGGCAGCATCAAGCAAGCATCTGATGTACTCGCAAAAGAACTTATCAAGCGAGGAGCAAGAGAATTGAAACTAACACCAATAACAATAGACTATGGCAATCAAATCGGAGGAAGCACTGGAGCTGATGAAGTTCCTCAACCTCGAAGAAGCAGCCGACCTAGAAGCGGCAAAAGAAAAGTTCCAAGAAAATTGGATTAAACAGGAAGAAGTAAGCGGCAAGATTGGCAAGCTTACCGGTACTATTGCCAATGTAACTCGCAAAGCATTTGAGCCGTTTGGCATCGTGCTCACTGACGAGGACTTCAAAGGGCAGAAGGTTGAGGAAGTTATTCGCAGCGCATCAGAGAAAGCAAAGACGTCGTTTGAAACACAGCGCGAAGAGTGGGAGAAGCGTGCATCTGGCAACGGCTCAGAGGCATTGCTGCAAGAGTGGGAGAAAAAGTATAAATCACTTGAGCGCAAGAGCAATGAGCTTGACTCCGCTCGCCAAGATGTGATGAATCAGTTTGAGTCTTACAAGGTACAAGTTGCAACCGACATCAAGACGAGCAAAATCAACTCATCATTCGAGAAGGAGCTTGGCGCATTGAAGCTTGATCCAAGTGTAAACGAGTACACCATTCGTGGATTCAAGTCGGCGGTCACTGATAAGTATGCAATCGACCTTGAGGATGATGGTGCATTCGTTGTTAAGGATAAGGCAACAGGCGAGCGGTTGAAGAGCAAGGAGAAGGCAGGATCGTTTCTAACAATGTCCGATGTGCTTATCAAGGAAGCAACAGAAGCAGGCATCATCCAAAAGAATCCTCATGCAGGAGCAAAATTTCCTGCACGTAATCCGTTGATACCTCAACTCGAGGCAGCATCGGAAAAAAAATTAAAAGGAATCAACCCTAGATTCTACCAAAAATAATTATCTTTGTAGGGGGTATTAATGTTTTTTTAGTTTGGCCGCACTTGTTAAGAGTGCGGCTTTTTTTTTATACCTTTGTGATTCTCTATGGTAGTCGGCAGGACTTTCAGCTGCAAAAAGTAGGCATCAAAGCAACAGCCTTCAGAATACGTTGCAAAAAATTCTACAATAAAAAACGACTATCATGTCTATTTCAAGAATACTTTCCGAATGTCCTAATGTTCAGATGAACTTAGGCGAATTATTTATCGAGGTTGGTCAGCGCGAGCAACTTCCATTTCTAGAATTCTTATTGTCTCCAGAGAATGCGAAGATGATCCGCACTGAAGTTGCTCCAGGTAATGGAAAACTTAAGACGGTTCAAGCTCGTTGGATTCAGCGTTTGCCTGAGACGGAAGTTGAAGAAGGTGGCGACATCCTTACTTGTACTTCTTCTAATGTTTATGGTGATAGCACAACTACGTATACAGTTGAAACAACTGATACGTATAC
>Ga0209191_1000329_pt1 | contig 37386 bp, 32 predicted proteins | sample S_130626_EF_Meta_FD_187320 | JGI IMG/M metagenome (GOLD analysis project Ga0209191, IMG submission 187320) | Freshwater microbial communities from Lake Simoncouche, Canada to study carbon cycling - S_130626_EF_MetaG (SPAdes) (version 2) | ecosystem: Environmental > Aquatic > Freshwater > Lake ...
CGCAGATTTTTAATTCAGTTTGCTAGAATCTTTAGTGACTGGAATGTTACTAAAGGTAAAGACCCTGCAGGAAATGATATCATAGTCCGTGTTCCTATTCAATATGGAGACTCTAGTCGCCAAGCTTCTGTGATACAAGCAAACAACAGTCCTAGCACTATGCCTAGCGCACCATTGATTACTTATTATGTGACTGGTTTAGAATATGACCAAAGACGTACACAAGATCCTACATTCGTTGACAAAATGACTGTTCGCCGCAGAGCATTTAACCAGGACACTCAAACATTTGAAAATGTACAGGGTGATGCATTTACAGTTGAACGATTAATGCCAGTGCCCTATACACTACGTATCAACGTGGACTTTTGGACAACAAATTATCAACAGAAACTTGAATTGATTGAACAACTTGGTGTACTTTTTAATCCAAGTATAGAAATTCAAAGTACTGATAACTTCATTGATTGGACTTCATTGTCAGTTGTATATCAAGATGGATTAACATTTAGTAGTCGCCAGATTCCAATGGGTTCAGGCAATCCTATAGATATTATGAGTTGGAAATTCTATATGCCTATATGGATTAGTGCTAGTGCTAAAGCCAAGAAAATGGGTGTTATTCACAAGATTATTGCTAGTATCTTTAAGGGTAATGCAATTACTGATATGCAAGATGATGATTTGTTATTAGGTACTAGACAAAAAGTTACACCGTATGGATATAAAATATTCTTAATCAATAATACATTGCAAATTTTACCTGACGGGGTACCTTTTACACCCAACAACAATGATATCAATTTCCCAGAAGAAAATCCGAACACAGACATTAAATGGAGTGCATTCTTAAACGTGTACGGAAAAGTACAATCAGGTATCAGTCAAATTTGGTTACAAAATCCATATATGACTACTGATATTGTAGGTACAATTTCTATAAACCCAATTGATGATAGATTGTTAACATATAACATTGACATTGATACGTTACCACAAAACACACTTGATTCAGTTAACAGCATTATTAATCCTCAACATAAAGGACCTGAGTCAGGATTACCAGTTGCGGCTACTGGTCAACGTTACTTGATTATTGACAGTATAGGTGCTACTAATTCAGAATTCTCTCCTGCTTGGGGAGAAGTAATTGCAAACGCCAATGACATTATCGAATACGACGGTACAAAATGGAATGTTAGCTTTGATAGTCAAATAGAAGCTGAAGTTCAATTTGTAACTAACCTAACAACCAATGTACAATATAGATACACTGATGGTGTATGGGTTAAGTCATATGAAGGCTGGTATGCAGCCGGAGATTTCTCTGTAGTAATTTAACGGTACTACTCATACAAGATAAATCAATGTATGAGTAAGAAAGAAAAGATATCAGCAGGCGTATTCTTCTACGCAAACAATACCAATAGATTTTTATTTCTTCTTCGCAATGAAGAAAGAGGTATTAATATCTGGGGTATTCCTGGTGGTAAACTTGAAGATGATGAAACATTATTTCAAGGTCTAGAACGTGAATGCGTTGAAGAAATAGATTTCTTCCCTAAAGATGCTAAACTAATACCCATTCAAAAGTTTGTAAACAATGTATTCACGTATCATACATTCTTTTGCAAGATAGATGATGAATTCATTCCCACACTAAATGAAGAACATTTAGGTTACTGCTGGGTAGATGTACATCATTATCCAAAACCATTACATAGTGGACTATTCAATACAGTAAACTTTGATATAGTAAAAGATAAACTAGAAAGTCTCATAAAAAAAGCCGCATGAAGCGGCTTTTTTGTTGGTTGAGTTAAAATTAAGCGTTATTGATTTTAACTGTTGTGTTTACTGTTGCCGCATCTAATGTCCATGGAACGCTTGAATCAGTAGCAAATTGCGTACCACCACTGCCACCTGCTTTACGAACAACTGTGCAACGACGGTTATTGATTTTCTTAACCCAATATTCGCCACCAGCACTGTCAAAAGCAGTTAGGTCCATTTCACCATCAGCACTTGCCGCGGCTGATGTTTTTAAGTTGCACAATCCTACGTTTGAGCCGTCTGTTACTTTGTAACGGCGTGCACCTTTTTGACCAACTATATCAACAATCTTACGACTACCGCCGATATATGCATATGGAATCAATGCATTTTCTTGATTACCTGCACTGTAAGGAATACCGTTATCAGTAGTTAGTACTGGAGTTGCGGCTGCTGCACCACCACTGAAAGTGATTGCGGCATCTGCTACGCTAGAATAACCAGAACCTTTTTCTGTAACTACAATACCGCTAACACCATAAGTAATAGTTGCGGCTGCACCTGTACCAGTACCACCTGAGAAGCTGGCTGGATTGCTTGCCGCTACAGTATAGTCACCTTGAACTGCAACTGTACCAAATGAGTATAAGCCCCAGTTTGAACCAGTGAAGGTCAACACTAGACCGGTACCATTAGTATCACCGCCTGTACGGGCTGTTGTTGTAGCAGTAAAACCACCTACTCCACCTGCCATGCTTGCTGGGAATGCGCCTGTGCCTGTCCAGATGCCTTGCTGTTCAACAACAATATTAGTTGCAGTGCTTCCGGCGACGGTGAGTGCTGTAACACGAACACGTAGTGGTGTTGATAAGTTAGCGTGAGTGAATGTAACCTTGTCGCCATCTGATGTGCTGTTTATATCATACAATGTACCACCGTTAAAAATGGTAGGTGTACCAAGACCTACGATAGCTGAAACAGGGAAAGTAGCTGCCGCTACCTTTGTACCACCTACTACAGTCAATACATCACCTACATAATATCCTGTACCGTTGGTTGTAGTAGCGGCTGATAATCCATTACCATGAACGATACCAGTAGCACGAACACCACCCGGAAGATCAGGAGTGCTGAATGTTGCTGTCGGTAAACCAGAAGTATATGCGCCTACTGTGTTAACTGTTACACTTGCTACGCCTTCACCACCAATACGGTCATCATTGTAGTTTTGACTGTTTGATAGATTACCAGTAGTCTGGTCGCCACCGGTACCGATGTTACGATTACCGAAGAATTTTTTGTTTAATCTTGCTGCCATTTTATTTTTCCTTTAAGTTAGTTGGCGTTCTAGGCCTACGCGGTTGACCTCCGCGTAAACTCTCATTTAAGAGCGAACACTATTATTTATCTTATTATCCTAGGGGAGTAGGTCCACCACTAGGAACTGATGTCATTGTTATCTTATACTTACTACCGTTAGAATTGTTACGCAAATATAAACCATCACTACCTGCCATTAATGTCCAATCACCTGTACCATTATTAATGTTTACATCACCAACATACAAGTTTCTCCAATATGCATCCCATGTTTGTGATACTGTAAATGTACAATCATGTGTTCTATTACCACCCAATTGTGTACCATTAATTCTAACAGTATCTCCATCTGCATATCCATGACCAGGATCATTAACTATAACTGCGTATGCTTGTCCACCTATAGCAGTAACAGTATATACTTCAAATAATGCACCTGTTCCACTTCCGCTAGTAGAATCTTGTGTTACATGGTAATAATCAGTTAATCCGTATGCTACTGCGGCTGCCGGAGTTCCTGTAATACCGGTAACATAATCAGTACCGCCTGCCTTGCCGCCTAAATTGTTAATTAAACTTCCACCTGCAGAACTTGTTTTAGGTGAAAAGTCACCGTGAGGATTAACGGTAACAGTTTGATAACCAGCATTCAAGAATGTAACTTGATTTATATCATGTGATATTTCAAAACCAGAACCAGGATTTACTGGAGGTGTTCCGGGTGTAGTTACAATAGAATTTGGTGCTGATGTAATCCAAAAACTACTTGCAGTAGTTGAAAAATATCCGCTTTGATTTGTTCCGGTAATTGCAAATGCATCAGTACCACTGTATCCTGAATTGCTTACACGCAATCGTGTTAATGTACCAACTGAAGTTATATTAGGTTGTGCATTTGTTGTTACTGTTCCTGCTGTAGTAGCAGTACTAACGCTACCTGCACTTGTTGCATATGTTGCATTAGCAACAGTGCCAGTAACATTTGCACCAGCAATACTAGTTAAACTAGCTCCATTACCTTCAAATACTGTTGCTTTTAATTTACCAGTTGCTTTAGTGAACGTAAATGCACTGTTTCCAGCAAAAGTACCACCATCGTTGAATTGAACTTCTGTTGTGCTACCACTTGCAGGGGTGCTAGGTGTAGTAACCCATGTTAGATTTCCCGTACCATCTGTTTGAAGGATGTTACCATTGCCTCCACCTGTAATTTTAACATTAGCAACAGGACCTAAGTTTGTCAACTTGCTTACATTTAAATTACCTACATTAGCATCATCAGTAACTGTAATATTACCTAACGTACCTAAACTCGTAATATTGCCTTGGGCGGCTGCAGTTACATTACCTGCATAAGCCGCATAGTTTGCATTTGCTACTGTTCCGGTTAAATTAGCTGCCGGTATACTTGTCAATCCAGCGCCACTACCATTGAATTGTGTAGCGGATACAACGCCCGTGTCTTTGTTGAATGTAAAACTAGCACTACCTGTCAATGATCCAGCATTGTTAAATTGTACATGTTGATTACTACCTTGAGCACCTGAAGGGCTAGCCCAGCTTAGTACACCAGAACCATTTGTAGACAAGAAATATCCACTTGTTCCGCCAGTAACACGTAAATTGCCTACATTACCTAAACTTACATTTGCACCGGTAAAGTTTACATTACCGTTAGAAGATAAATCTACTGTTGAAATACTTGTTGTTGCAGATACGTTTGCAGTAGTTAACGTTCTTGTGACTGTTATGTTATTACCTTGAATATTACCACTGTTGGCAAATATAAATCCACCAGATATTATATTACCTGAGACATTTAAGAAGCCTGATCCAGTAATATTAGCAGAAGTTACATTACCACCAACAGTCAAATCTTTGGTTGTAGTTAAATTATTTGCGGAGATATTACCAGTAGCAACTACGTTTCCACCTGTTGTTAAGTTTCCGCCCACCACATTACCGGTCGCTACAAATCCACCTGACGTAGAAATACTAGCGGCACTTATTGTACCCAGTGCAGTAAAATCTCCACCGGTATATAAATTACCACCAGTGATGTTACCGGTAGCACTGATGAGTCCGGATGTTGTTAAATTACCTACATTAGCTGTACCCGTGATGTTTGCAGAAGCATTACTTTTAATATTTCCACCAGTGATATTACCACTAGCATTTAAGATTGAAACTGTACCAATACTTGTGATATTAGGCTGAGAACCAGTAGTCAATGTTCCGGTTAGTAATGTTGCACTTAAATTTCCAGTAGTTTTATTAAATGTAAAACCTGAATTACCTGCAAAATCACCACCGTCATTAAATTGTACTTGTGTATTTGTACCTGCAGCACCTGTTCCGTCAAGCCAAGATAGGTTGCCGGCGCCGTCAGTTCCTAATATAGAATTAATAGAACCACCGGTAATACTAACATTACCTACTGCTCCTAAGCTTGTCTTTCCAGACACACTTAAATTACCGGTTGAAGTAATACCATTTGCCACAAATGCATTTGACATTGTGATAGTAGTATCAGATGCAACTATAGTTGCATTACCTAAATAAACAGTAGTATTAGCGTAGATAGAATCCCACCGTTTTGTAGCAGATCCTAAATCAAACGATATATTTGAATTGGGGATTACTGTTGAGTCAATAGTTAATAGGTTATTAACAGTACGTAAAAGACTTGAAGTTCCTAAAGTTACGTTACCAGTAACACTTAATGCACCACTAGTAGTTAGATTACCACCGGTAATATTACCTGTAGCAATTATCAATCCAGACGTACCTAAATTGCCTACGTTAGCGTTACCTGTCACACTTAATGTTGTGCTTCCGGTAACTGCTCCGGTGAATACACCTGCGGTTGCACCAATATTACCAACGTTAGCATTGCTAGTTACTGACAGACGACCACTAGTAGTTAGATTACCACCGGTGATATTACCTGTAGCAATTATCAATCCAGACGTACCTAAATTGCCTACGTTAGCGTTACCGGTAGAATTGAAAGTGCCTACTGTAGAAATATTACCTGCACTTGCATTGCCTGTAGCTGATAATGTACCACCTGTTGTTAAATTACCACCGGTAATGGTACTAGTTGCAGTAATACTTCCACCAGTTCTTAAATTACCACCAGTTATGTTACCTGTTGCTGTTATCAATCCACTAGCAGAGACATTACTTACTGTACTATTGCCAGTAATGTTCATTGTACCCAAACTAATTAAGCTACCACCAGTGATAGCACCAACTACTGTTGTAAATCCACTTACACCAATATTACCTAAATTAGAATCACCTATCACAGAAAGATTTACTGATGCTGAAATATTTGGAGCAGACAAGTCTCCGGTTAATGTTAAGCTACCTACTGCCGCTGTTCCGGTAACTGTTAACTCGCTTAAAGTGCCAATACTAGTAATATTAGGTTGTGCACCTGTTCTTAATGTACCGGTAATAAAATTAGCAGTCAACGAATTACCTACATTAGCGTTACCACTAGTAATATTTCCGGTAACTGTTAATGTACTTAACGATCCTAAACTTGTTACGTTAGGTTGTGCGGCTGTTGTTAATGTACCAGTTAATAAACTACCTCGTACTGTTCCGCTATTAGCAAATATGTTACCACCTGTGATAGTTCCAGTGAAGACACCCGCACCTGCTCCAATATTATTTACGTTAGCATTGCCATTAACAGTTAAAGTACCAGAAGCACTTAAATTACTTCCACTGATGTTTCCAGTTGCTGCCACTGCACCACCTGTATTCAAACTACCTACTGTTGCAATCCCAGTGACTGATAAAGCTCCACCGGTACTAATATTACCTGCGGTTATATTACTTGTGACTGTAAGTACACCCGGTGTGCTGATATTACCAGCAGAAAGATTACCATTTAATACTAGTACTCCACTAATACCTAAGTTAGTTGTATTTGCATTACCACTGATATTAATATTGCCTACACTTGCATTAGCAGTTACAGATAAAGAAGATAATACACCAATGCTTGTGATGTTTGGTTGAGCACCAGTAGTTAATGTACCAGTTAATAAACTACCTCGTACTGTGCCACTGTTAGCATATAGATTTCCTGATACAGTATTACCAGTAACTGATAAATTACCCAATTGACCAATATTAGATATATTTGGTTGATTAGCTGTTGTTAATGTTCCTGTTAAGAAGGCAGCACCTAAAGTTCCTAGATTAGCGTAAACATTGCCACCGGTAATATTACCGGTAGAGTCTAAAGAAGTTACTGTACCAATACTAGTAATATTAGGTTGTGTACCGGTAGTCAACACACCTTGTACATAATTACCAGTTATAAGATTTCCTAAAGCCGCATTGCCTGACTGAATGTTACCGGTTACATTTAGTGATCCTAATGTACCTGTTTGAGTAATATTAGGTTGTTGTCCTGTTGTTAGTGTACCTGTGAAATAATTAGCAGTAATCAAATTACTAAAAACTGCATTACCTGCTCGTAAATTACCGTAAGTTACTACAGTAATTGCATTGTTTAATAGTGTCGAACTACTAGCAAGCACGAATTCGCTTGCACTAGTTTTCCAACCCATGAATGCGTCAGTTGGAGTTGTTGTATAGTAATGTAATAATGTACCTCTATCTTTTGCATCATTTAATCCTAGAGGTGTACCATTTGGATTGCCGCCTAATTCAATTAATGAATCTTTAATACCTAAATTACCATTGATAGAAATATCAGTTACTGTTAAAGTAGTTAGCGTCAATGCATTGTTAACAGTAAGATTGCCGGTAATAGTATTACCAGTAATATTGATTTCAGACATTGTTCCAACACTAGTAATGTTGGGTTGTGAATTTGTTGTGACAGTACCTGTTAACAATGTTGCTTTTACAGTACCTGAGTTAGCATATACATTACCAGAAATTATGTTAGAGGTGACTGATAAATTAGCAGATGTACCAATGTTACCGGTAACATCTAATGTACTTAATGTGCCTACTGAAGTTACATTTGGTTGAGCATTTGTTGTTAATGTACCCGTCAATTGACTAGCTTTGATAATACCTATGTTAGCATATACATTACCTGCTGTTATATTTGAAGTTACAGAAAGATTAGAACCGGTATTAAAATATCCGGTTGCAGTTATATTACCAGTAACATCTAAGTTACCACCAACAGTTTCACTTCCGGTGACTGCTAAACTTGTTAGTGTACCAACTGATGTAATATTAGGTTGTGCATTAGTAGTTAATGTACCTGTAAAATAGTTTGCAGTTACTAAATTACTGAATATTGCATTGCCTGCACGTACATTACCTAATTTAGCTATAGTAACATTGTTAGTTGACAATGATGCTTCGCTTGCAAAAGTGAATTCAGCATTATTATTCTTCCAACCCATGAATGCATCCACAGGAGTTGTTGTATAATAATGTAATAGAGTACCTCTATCTTTTCCATCATTGCTACCTAGAGCAACACTATTTGGATTGCCGCCTAATTCAATTACCGGATCTTTGACGTTCAATGTAGATACGTCTGCATATGCTGTTGTTCCAGTAACAGTTAGATTACCATTAATGATTGTATCTTGTACAGTTAATGCATTGGCTTTTAGATTACCATTTGATTCAATATTGTTAGCAATTAAATTACCAGTAACAGATAGACTACTTAATGTACCTATTGTAGTAATATTTGGTTGACTTGCAGTTGTTAATGTACCATTTAATAAACTTGCACCAATAGTTCCTGTATTAGCGTATATATTAGCGGCTGTAATGTTAGCGGTAACATCTAATGTACTTAATGTGCCTACTGAAGTAATATTTGGTTGACTTGCAGTTGTTAATGTACCAGTTAAGTATGTAGCACTTACTAGATTACCCCCTGACAATGAATTGCTCGAACCCAATATAACATTATTCAATGTTCCTAAACTCGTAATATTAGGTTGTGATGCAGTTGTTAAGGTACCTGTTAGATTGGCTGCTCTAATAGTTCCTGTATTGGCAAAAACATTACCTGCTGTTGCATTCCCCGTAACTGCTAGTGAAGTTAATGTACCCAGACTAGTAATGTTTGATTGAGCATTTGTATATACTGTTCCTGCAATCAATGCATTACCCACTTGACCTGATACATTAGCACCGGCTACTGCATTAGCGGTTGTTGCAAATGACACTGCACCGGACACATTAGAACCGGCTACTGCATTAGCAATTGCCGCATATGAAACTTGGTCGCTTACATTAGCACCTGCTACACTATTAGCTATTCCTGCATATGCAACTTCACCTGAGACATTGGCGCCTGACACTGCATTTGCGGTTGTTGCAAATGCTACTGCGCCAGAAACGTTAGCACCTGCTACTGCATTAGCTGTTGCCGCAAAAGTAACTTGTCCATTAACATTAGCACCTTGAATGTTACCAAGATTATTAGCACTACCAATGAAAAAGTTAGCAGTGACTGCATTACCTAAACTTGGATTAGTTGCGGCAGTTACTGCTAATCCGTTAAGTGTTCCCACACTTGTGATATTTGTTTGACTAGCAGTTGTTAATGTACCCGTTAGATTGGCTGCTCTAATAGTTCCTGTATTAGCAAAAACATTACCAGCAACAATATTTCCAGTAACACCTAGTGTTGTTAGAGAACCAACACTTGTGATATTAGGTTGTGCCGCAGTAGTTAATGTACCTTCTAAAAATGTAGCACTTACTAAGTTACCACCTGACAATGAATTACTTGAACCCATTGCTGTGTTAAGTAGCGTACCAACTGAAGTGATATTGGGTTGAGCGTTTGTATAAACAGTACCTGCAATTAATGCATTAGCTACTTGCCCGGACACATTAGAACCGGCTACTGCATTGGCTGTTGTCGCAAATGCTACTGCACCGGACACATTAGCACCGGCTACTGCATTAGCGGTTGTTGCAAATGCCACTGCACCTGATACGTTTGCACCGGCTACTGCATTGGCTGTTGTCGCAAATGCCACTGCACCTGATACGTTAGCACCGGCTACTGCATTGGCTATTGTCGCAAATGCCACTGCGCCAGAGACATTGCTACCTTGAATGTTGCTTAAGTTATTACCTGCGCCAATAAAGAAATTAGCAGTTGAGGCATTGCCTAAATTAGCATTTGTAACTGCAATATTACCAACCAAAGTTAATAGATTTGTAGAACTGTTAAATGTTAAATTGGCACTGCCACTAAGGTTACCGGCATCATTAAATTGAACTTGCTTATCACTTCCGCCAACTTTGCCATCTACATAATTTTTAGTAGCCGCATCACCGCTACTAGTAGGGTCTACCAAATTTCTAATCTGCGTCGGGGTTCCCCATGTGAATGTTGCCATTTTTTTATTTTCCTATTATTATGTGGTCACTGAGATTTTTAGTGAGGTGCTGAAATTAGTAAATCCATAAACTTGATATGTATGTCCACTAATAGTTTGATTTAGATATGATATTGCCGGCGTATCTACCACTGTAAATCCTTGGTCAACGTGTTGGAATGTATGCGTTGTAGTCGCACCCGGGACAGCTAACCATAAATAGTTAGAAGTTGTAGAAGATGAATTTGCCCCATCACCAACAGCATACGCTTTTGTTAAATATAAGTCACTATTAATGAAGTTAGGATTAGCACTGCTTCCTGTAGTCTTATAGAACAATGGATAATATTTAGTTGCAGCCGCTACTGTAGCAGTAGTAGATATCGTAGATGTACCGGATGTTACATTAGCACCCAAACCAACATAATCTGTTGTACTGATTGTATAGCTATATGAACTGTCCAACGAACTAGATGTTCCTGATGTTGTTCCGGTAGTACTTAATGTACCAAATACACTTGCATTACCAACTTGTTCATATCGCAAATTACCGCTATTAACTGTTCCGGTAACCGCTGAGTTCCAATTAAATGATTGACTTACATTCCAGAAAGGAATTGAAGCTGCCGTCCAACTACCATTAAAGCTAATATTAAATGGCAAGTATTGATTGTTAGTTAAATTATTACCGTTTGTGTTAAATACACCTCTACTTGTTGTCAATGTTGCAGAAATTGTAAGCGGGCTACCGACTGTCTGTGATCCTGCGGCAAATAAACTAGAAGGTATAGAGTACGTGCCGCCTGCATTGGTTGCTATACTTAGGCTTGTTAAATTAGTACCTGTAATAACCGTACCACCAATAACGATAGAATCTGAAGATTTAATGTCAAATGTAGCATTAGCAAGACCCAATGTAATTGTGATATCACGTGTATTGACTGTGCTTGTAACTCCATTAGTGTATGCGTTCTTACTTGTTCCACCACTAGACCATACATCAGTCATTGTGAATGTTACCGGACCTAATTGTCTTAATGTAAATACGCCTGCCGGATATTGAGTATTAGCATAATCTATGTCAAATACAAGCGCAGAACCTGCTACTAAATTATTGACTGTAGAAGTTGCATATGCTTTACCATTGCCAAATATCAATCCACCGGCGCCATCAGATATCAACGCTTGTCCAGTAGTGCCGCCTGGTAATTTTAAACTTGTAGCATTTAAATATCCTGCAACATTTACACCAGTTGAAGTAACTACTGCAACGTTAGCAGTTCCGTTAACTGATACAGTTACATTACTGTTTGCTGTAACGGTTACATTACTGTTACCATTAAACAATGTACTCGGACTTAATGATATCCATTGTACACCTGTAGTTGTTGTACTTAATACTTGACCACTTACACCAGTTGAACCATTAATAACAATAGGAGTAGTAGAAGTTAAAAGAATATTTCCTGCAACACTTACACTGTTAGAAGATATAGTACCATTACCAAATGTCGATGTTACTGTAGAATTACCAACAGTCAACGAACTTAATCTACCAACAGTTGTTATATTAGTTTGTGCGGCTGTTGTTAATGTACCTGTTAGATTAGTCGCACCAATTGTACCACTATTGGCATATAAGTTTCTAGCAATAACATTGCCAGTAACTGTAGTAGTTCCGGTAGCAGTTATATTTCCAGTAACAACATTACCTGAATTTACATTTGCAGTAGTAGTTAAATTTGCATTTAAAGTTAATGCACCCGAAACGTCGGTAGTTAATTCTCCGGCAGCGCCTAAATAAATTGTACTACCTGATAGATATAAATCTTTCCAACGTTGTGTTGGTGATCCCAAATTGTATGTTATATTTGCGCTTGGTAACAATGCACCGGTAATGTTACCTGTGATTACAAGATTAGAAATATTTGTATTTAAACTAACATTTAGATTACCGGAAGTAGATAAATTACCAGCAGAAACATTACCACTGAACGTTCCTCTACCAGTAGAAATATTACCAGATGTTATGTTCCCTGTAACTACTAAATTATCTGTAGTACTAATTTGTCCAACCGCAACTACTGCACCTACATTTAAATTAGCGACTGCGGCGTTACCGGTTACAATCAATGTACCGCTAGTAGAAATATTACCTGCCGCAATGTTACTTGTTACAGTAACATTACCTACATTAATATTACCTATAGTAGCATTGGTATTAACTGTTAGTGTGTTAGTCGTTACTAAATTAGACAACCCTGCATTTTGACCACTGATGTTACCGGTGAATACACCAATAGTAGCACCTATGTTACCTACATTAGCATTTCCTGTTACGTTTAATACACCTGCAGTGTTTAAATTACCACCGGTAATGTTACCAGTAGCTACTACTAGACCGGCAGTACCTAAATTACCTACATTAGCATTACCGGTTACTACAATGCTTGTTAGTGTACCAACACTAGTAATATTTGGTTGTGCATTTGTATAAACGGTTCCAGTAACTAATGAATTACCCACTTGTCCAGTAACATTAGCACCAGTCAAACTACTTAAGTTTCCTCCATTTCCTGCAACTGAAAGTGCAGTTAATAATCCTGAAACTTTATTAAAAGTTAGTCTAGCATTACCGCCAAATGTACTGTTGTCATTGAATTGTACTTGACTGTCTACACCACCGGGATTAGTGATAACTTGTTGTGTTGGTAACCAGTTGAGACCAGAACCATCTGCTTTTACTGTTAGTACATAATTTGCAGTAATTCCGCCTATAGTTAAATTACCTACGTTACCCAAGTTTACTGGTCCGCTGACTTCTAAATCAATTAATGTACCTATGTTTGTAATATTTGGTTGGCTTGCAGTAGTTAATGTTCCTGTAATAAAGTTAGCAGTTGCAACATTACCTAAATTAGCATTACTAACATTTAAATTACCTGCAATAGTTGCAGTAGTTCCATTCGATGTAACAGATTGGGTATTAATAAACAGTGAAGTACCAACGTAAACATTTTTCCACTCTTGCGACAAAGAACCTAAATCAAATGTTTGGTCAGCACTTGGCAATAAATTAGAAGTTACATTAGCAATTACTTGTAAATTACCTACATTAGCAAGACCTGCTGTTCGTATATTACCCGCGTTTAAATTACCTACTATATTTGCAATATTAGATATATTAACATTATTTGCATTGACATTTCCGGTAATTGCGGCTGTAGTTGTTGCTGTAATACTAGTAAATGCCCCTGTATTAGGAGTTGTAGCACCAATACTACCTGTTACTGCACCTCTAAAACTATTTGCAGTTACTATGTTAGCAACTACATTACCACCAACTGTTAATTGATTTGTAATTCTACTGAATGTTAAATTAGCACTACCGGCAAAGCTACCAGTACCATCATTCAATTGAACTTGATTATTTGAACCACCGGGACTACCTGTACCTTGACTATAAAAAGATACTGTTACTAAACTATTTGCATCGTATGTTGCAGTTGTAAAAGTTGTAGAATCAACAGGATATACAAATGCAGTATCTGAGTAAAGCGAAAACGTGGTAGTATCAATCTTTTGAGCATAGAATTTGTTTGTACCGTTTTCACCAGCAGTTTTAAGTTGCGTCATCCCACCAATACCGGCAATAGTAATAGGGACACCCGTGGTGATTAAATTATTAGCACTAGTAGTTACAATTGCTGGATTTGCCTTAGATATGTTAGTAATGGTGTATTGAATAATACCAGAACTAGTCCAAGATAAATTACCTTGACCATCAGTCTGCAAAACATAACCATTTACACCACCGGTTAATTTAATATTATCAGCATCACCTAGATGTACTCCATAGCTTGGTATAACGTTAACGTTACTAGCATCTAGTACATTTCCACCAGCATTGACCCAAGTATTGCCATCTTCTGCCAAGACCATTACCTGTCCTGGATATGTGTTAGCTAGGTTAAGTGCAGTATTAGCACCACCCTCTAATTTAGCATATTGAAGTGTAGATACTTCAGTTAATATTTCAACTTGGGTAGTTGTACTGTTGTTTGCCGGCGGATGTAATATAGGATCATTACCAATATACAGCTTTTGGTCATCTGTAGCAAAGCCAAGTTCGCCCTCAGACAGTTGAGGCAAATCTACATTTGCCCCTGTACGGTGTTGAATTTTCGAAATCTGAATTATAGCCATAGTATATTTTTCTTAAGGAAAGATTATATACTATTTATCAATCTAAAGTAGATTGGTCTAGACAAATTTCAAATAGAATCCCTCACAACGTTTGAACCACATGTCTGTATACTTGTCAAATTCAGTACCCTCAACAATGAATTCTTGGTATTCATTGGCAGCTGAACACATGAAAATGACACCCTTGCGTATCTTTGTTCCATGTACTTCATTATGTGCGTTAGCATAGGCTGCTAACTGCACAAAATAGTCATCAATCCACTCACGTTTCTTAGGCTTGTTTGTCTGCTTATGATCCATGATAGCTTCTGCATTATCATGTACACCGCATAAGTCCGTTGTTCCGGCATATATTGAAGGGAAGTATACCGGAACTTCTGTGCCCCAATATTCATTACACTTTGATAGACCTTGTGCAATGATACTGCTAGCCATTTGATGACTTTGAATACTATATGGATTGCTTCCGGGTGTGCCAATCTCACCTGTCTTAATATAATCTTCAAGCCACTTGTGCATACGTGTTCCACGACCTGCAGCCTCTGTTGTGATTGCTTGTGCTTGGACTGTACCAACTCGTTTACGCCAGTTAGCCAATGCTTGTTTAGATTCTTCTGATTTAGTAGCGTCTAGTATTGTAGTGACTGAGGGGAGTTTGTTTCCATCGGGTGTAGCATATCTACGACCTTCTGGTGTATCGATGCGTTTAAGTGGTTCGTATTTGAATTTATTAGGAATATACATTATAGTCGATTATAGTCGATTATAATTTAATTGTCAATCTATTTGGCTGCTTTTTTAGCCATTTGAGCAACGATTTGCTCTGATTCGTCCGGGTCAGTTGGTTGTTTTGCTAATGTCTGCCCCCTGAATATAACTTTATCATCTTCAATATCTTTGATAAAGTGAACTAGTGGTTCTTTTTTAATGATATCGTATATATCAGTTTTGTCTATTACAATCTGATTTTTATTTAATAATTTTAAAAAAGCATCGGTGCTCATTGGATCTTCTGAGTTTGCGTTTTGAAGGTCGGATTGAAGTTGACTTGTTACCGCAGTCAACTTCACTCTTAACGGATCATTATTATCAAACTCAAAAAGACGCATTATCTTTTTGCGCGGCCTACGCTTGTTGGTTCAGCTTCTTCTTCTTCAGGAGCTGCCATTTCTTCGCCGCCCATGTCAGGCATCTCAGCACCCATTTCTTCTCCACCCATAGCAGGCATCTCAGCACCCATCTCTGGGGCGCCCATACCTGCATCCATACCAAAACCGCCACCTTGACCTGTTACAACACCTAGTGCGGCTTGTAAACTTGTCTTAGCTTGTGTTAATGCGGCTTGCAATGTGGTAAGTGATTCGTTAGCCTGTGAACTGAATTGCTCACCTTCGTTAGTACCAATTTCACTGTTAACGCTATCAATAACAGCAGGTAATTCTTTAACTAACATATCAGAAACTTCTTCAACCATTTTCTGTACGCTGTCAACCATGTCTTTAACTGCTAGAACAACTTGTGATTTCTCAACTTCTTCGTTCTCAACAACGATACGGCTGTTGTACATTGGTTGGGCTCTTAGTTCACCATAGTGATGTGCTAACGCTTGCTCCATGAAAACAAGTTTCAAGTATGCTGGATTTTGTTCACTAGAATGAATAGCATTTGATTGTCTAGTTTCACTGATTAGACCTTTTACTTTACGTAGCATGGTTCTTGTGTCAGACATAGACAATTTGTCAAAGTTCAAAGAGGTATTAAAGTTCTCTTTTAGAGCTTTCTTGGCCATCAATGATGGTTTACGGTTAAATTCGGTTAGTTTCATAGGTATTCCTAAAGTACGATAATGTATTTATCTTTCTTCAAATAAATTTAAAGAGAAGATTCCTTAAATTTATTTATTTGCCAGCGTTTCGTTTGAATCATATAACTATTTAATTCCTCTAGAATTATTTGTTTTTTGTATCTGGCCTCAGCTAATCTATTGTATCTTAAAAAGTCTAATTTAGATTTTTTCTTAGCATTTTCAGCGGATTTAATGATAACATCTAAACTTGCTAATTGGATATCTAATTCTTGGACACGATTTTCTTCATATATAAGATTACGTTTGTCCAAAACAACCCAAGTAACTGCATATTGCAGGGAAGAGAATATATTGACTGTATCTGTAGTTATTTTAGCAACTTTAAATCCGGTTGGGATAGCGGTTATCTCATATTGCTCAAACAATTTATAAGAATTTCCATCTTTATAAACTGCTTTGTCTTTTAATTTGTTTAAATTTTCTGCACTGAATAGGCGGTTGAAGGAGTCAAATAGTTTCTTTTCATTCATATGAAAGCACCTCAAAATAAATGTTTCTTAGTTCCGGAGTAGTGTCTAAAAAGTCCGGTAATCTAATGTGTCGGTCATGTATCTTTATCATGGGCACCCCCGAACAGTCAGTATACAATGCCCCTAATTCATTCTCGTTTTCCATGAATACTCCAGAGTGATTTATATAGAAATCAAAGTGCCAAATATTACATGGCTCAGTCGATTCTATTAAAAACCCAAACTTGTCAAACTCTGATAAATTAACTGATTCCGTTACGGTAGTATTAATGTTTTCTGGTTGTGCCCGCAATGAGATAACCTGTACGATAGTGTCTAGGTTGCATTGTGTGTTTCTTTTTTGTTCCCACTCTGACGCATCTTTGTTTGTCATATCTAGCGGAGGTCTACGACTTGTAATATCTGTTTTAGTGATATCAAAAAGTGTGTAGCATCTAATTTTAGTTCCCATACAGTATTTAATGTAGGTAAAAAAACCCAAGAATAAATCTTGGGTTTTCGATTACTTAATTAACTATTAAGCTAATATGAAACCGGCGTTTGCAACAGTTGCGGCATTGAAACGATAGCCAGAACCTGTATCTAAAGCACGAATAGCAGTTTCTAAGTCGGCTGCTGACCATGCCGCTACTGGGTAAACAGCAATACTCATTTGACCTGAACTTGCTTCTACTTGGTAGAAGTGTGTTGTTGCTAATTGTGTGACACATTTGATAACTTTATCAACTGCTTCGTCAACGCCCATTTGGCTAGCTACGTCAGCACCGATATCAATTTTGAAGAAATCAAGCTTTGGACCTTGAAGCATAACTGGCGTGCCAGTTGTTTCTGAACCAGAACCATTTAGTGTATCGATAGCGAATACTGGGTTTACGTCACCATGAGTGTGTAATAGATTATTTGACATTTTATTTTCCTTTAAAAGTTTGAACCATATAGGCTCTACTTTTATTTATGCCATTTGCAAAAAAACTTGGTTTTAGAATATCTTTCCACCCTGTTTTAGCTTTTGAATTACAATTTCTTGTTCTTTTTTGCTAAGTTGTTCTAAAGATGCAAGCACATTTTGTCCATCAGAACTCAATGGAATATCGGCTGCAGGGTGTGATTGTACAAAGTCTTGTCTTTCTTTAGCATAATACTGGTCAAATATTTCTTCAGCCAGTTGCTGTATCAAATACACCGGGTTTTTCTCACTTACTATCATTTGTGCAATTTGCTGAGAAACTGATTGAATTTTAGGTTTTAAATTTCCAATTTGGCCTGACATATAGCCGGTAATTGCTTGCTCAATAGATTGACCATATTGCTTTATAAAGTTCTCAACTTCTTGAGCCTCTTTCAAATACACTTTTAATTTGGTAGAGTAATCAAACGATTCTTGTACAGGTGCACCTTGTTGTGCTTGTTGCTGTGCTTGTTGCGCTAATTGTTTTTGTATTAATGCAATATCGTCTTTATATGCTTCTTCAGTACTAGCAATAAAACCTTGAAGCCTACTAACGAAATTTCCTATAAACTTCTGTCTAGCAATTCCTTTTTGGACACTGCCTATACCGCCCTGAGATGCATCAAACCCAACTGCGCGGGCAAATCCGGTTGCAAGTACACCCGGTGATGCTGCCATTGCGCTACCAGTTTGAGTGATTGAATCTTTAGCTAAAGAGCCGATTGCCCCTACATACTTTCCAGCTAATCCGGCGGCTTGTCGTCCTGCATTTTTTAATGAGTCGCCTATGCCTTCATTCTGAATTTCACTCAGCTTCATTGGGCTTTCTCAAACTGTTTGAGAATCTAGTCTGGTCCTTAGATTTAATGGCATTGAGTAACTTGCGTTCCAATACAGCGGCACGTTCAGGATCATAGTGCTTGTTAATCATTTCAATGAGATTTATTGCGCTAGTGATTATATTATGGGCACGGCTTTCAATGACATGTTTAGTGTCACGGTTAGTACCTAGTGCTTCTAATTCTTCTAATAGACTGCGAGTTTTGCGTTCCATAATATTTGATTCCTAATTATATTTATCACTTACGCATTGCATTAAGCATAGCTTTTAATCTTGCACCCTGGACGTCTACTACGACTTTTTTATGATCCTCAACCACTGTTCCACCGTCAAAAGGAGCATCAGACGCTACAGTAGAGTGTGGCTTCAATTGATTCATAATCTCGTTAGGACTAGGAGCGGGTCTATACTTCATTTGCTGTTCCCCGTGATTTTCTGGATCCTCATCAGTAATACGCATAGTTTCAATGTTGTATTCCAAGTCAATTTTCTGCCCCACACCCGTCGAACTACGACTTTTCATACACTGAATTTGATACTTACCGCGTTCACGCATACTGCGACTTGTAAAGATACCAAACACGTTGTCCGCTGTATTAATCTTACTGATACCACCTGCAATATGACTGTGGTCAAACTCAATTTCTTCAACCGCACTACGGTTCAACTGACTAGCAGTTACCATCAATACACCCAATTCTTTTGCTAAATTTCGCAGTTCTTCACTAACGTATTTGTCTTTGATAAACTGGTCGTTTGGATTGACTTTAACTGATACTGGCATAACCAAGTCAAGATAATCAATCATTACAAAGTCAACTTTGATACTAGTTTGAATTTGAACCTCTTTGATATAGGATCTAATATCATTTACATTACTCTGTGCGGGCAATCCTTTTACACGATATTGTCCTGCTTTCTTACCAGCCATCTTGACCTTGAGTTCAGTATTGTCAATATCTTTACGAATGTCTCTAGTACTCATCATGGTCAGCATTGCATCAGTTCTAAGTGAAGTTAATTCTTCTGAAAGTTCTAATGAAATGTAAACACCACTCAATCCCATTTGCAACCAATTCAATGCAATGTTCATCATCACTAGTGACTTGCCTGAACCTGAACCACCTGCAAAGATATTCAATTCACCTCGACTGAATCCTCCATATAATAATTTATCCATCTGCGGCCAACCCGTACTTTGTTGTCCACCTGCATTAAAGTATTTGTGTAATCGTGCTTTAGGATCAGCAAAATAATCTGTACCCATGTCTCGTTGTAAACTAATCTGCACTGCATCTTTAATTAGTTTCTCAACGGGTCCAAAGTCACCCTTGTCTAATAAATCGGCTGATTTAAGAATTGCACGTTCTAGTTCTTGTCGTTTAGTAAATGATTCAAATTCTGCCAAGAACCATTCTGTATGTTTATCCCCAAAATCTTCGATAATCTCAATTTCAATTCCGGTTGTTGCTTTGATTTGTGTTACATCCGGAAGTATACTATACTTCACACTGTATTCTTTCATAAACTCTGCTACTGGTCTGATTGACTTATCAAAGTTTTCAGCATTCATAATGTTCATAACCCGTGTATACAATTCTGCATTGGTTATCATCATTTGCAGGAAGAGTTTCTGAACCTCTGTATTATAGTCCTTTAACAATCTGTTTCCTTCTCATCTCAATTTTAATTTTACTTGTTGTTGCATTTTGTAATATACTTAGCAATGTAGGGACCTTGCCATATCTTATTACTGCATCATTAACATCCTTAATGTCATTTTCCCAATCAGGTAAACTAACACTATATCCCAAATTTAATGCTGTGTCGCATATTTCTAAACCAGGCTTATCACGATCAGGGACCATGATGATTTGCCTGTTTAGTTGTCGCAACAGTTGTGCTTGTTCTGGACTAATGTTGTTATGTGTCAATGCACATCCATCAATACTTAATGCATCAAAGATACCTTCAACAAGAATACATACTTGCCATTCTGGCTTTTGACAGTCGTAACCAAACACATAACCTATTTGTTGATTCTCTGTTATGAATTTAGGCTTACGATCATCTAAGTATCTACTAGTATGACCAACTATTTCATTGTTGTACGTGAATGGGATAATCACACGATTATTGTTACGACCTTCATCATCGGGTGTTACATAGAATTTGTTTCTGTTTGTATCGATACTACGCTTTTTAAGATAATCAACAAACACCTTATGTTTTTCGTTGTTAATATCTATCAATTCACAATCAGGCAATGTCTTTTCTTGTAGATTTATTGGTTTGACTTTCTTAAACTTTTTAGTAAAATCAAGTAAGTCTTTGTTCTGTAAGCTTTCTAAGCTCCAACGTTGTACTTGAAGTTCATCTATACCAGACCATATTAACAAGTCTTTAACACGTTTAGTTATACTTCTACCCAATTCAAAGTGGCAGCTATATCCACAGTTAAAGCAATTATACGTCCAGTTGTTACTGTCTACAAATTTGATGCCACCGCGCATTCTGCGGTCATTCTTATGCCCGCGTTTATCACAACAAATGGCATTGAAGCTGTGCCAGCCACCCATTGTTGTTTTCTTTTTACCAGGAATAATAGACAGTATGTCAAACATGTTACTAGTATAACATATTTTCAGTACAAAAGCAATTTGCTTTGGCTTATCTTGTGTATATTTGGGTAGCGTCTCCGCCCGTACTTACAAACTTAACACGCATATATGGATGAAAGCCTGTAATGTTGACTGTAGCACAATCCATTTGTTCAATGTAGGTTGTAACATTACCAATTTCATACCAATCAACATCTGCTACAGTAGAACCTTGGACTTGCATAGTTCCAGAATAGTTGTCAAAGTAAATTTGTGCTGTTACATTGAATCCTTCTCTTGCTGAGAAAATACTACTATAGTAGGTGACAGCAGGTCCGGTTGGTGTTGGTAGTTGGTGATTAGGAACATTGATTAGGTTGGATGGGGTGAAGTTTGGCATCACACTATCAACAATTTGAAGACCACCTCTAGCACCAGAATTGTGGTCAACAAACACTGCAAAATCAGTAGTAGTATCTGATATTTCAATACTGTAATGACAATGTTGCGATTTAATATCAATCAAGTCCGTATCAATAGTATCCAATTGTACAATACCGTTCAATGCCACAACGTTGGTTAGCATCTTACTAAATAGTAACTTAGTACCATCGTCACTGATGATTCTAAAGGACAACTCTTTACCGGTAACATTGATAGGTTTTTGATCCTGGTTAATCAATTGGAATTGCAGTCTATTGTCAACTCCCTTATGTAATTTTAAGGTTTTTGCGTACACGGTTTGATATCTCCTAATTGAATTGCCGGACATCATCACTATTGTTTCTCTAGGGATGTAAAAATAAACGGATGTTGAATACACGGTGTTTGGTCCTTTGTAGTATTTATGACGACCTAAATATAAAAATATTATGGTAAATATGCCCAGATAAATATCCGAGACACAACATATAATGCAAACTGACTTCTTCAAAAATCTAAGCGAAAATCACCCCTTCATCACCGTATGCTCCTACAGTAATCAGGACTATGTTGGAATCATTCAAAACAGGGATGATATTGTCACCACTATCTATGATTACGGAGCTATAATTCACAGTGAATTACGTGAAAAATTCTTAGAACTAGGTGATATATGGTGGTGGGAAAGTAATAGATTGATACCTATTAATATGTTTCTCAAAGATGAATGGACGATATTTAAACCCTATTTACGTACATTCAATAATAAAAGTCTCACTATAATTCACGGTCCAGTTTGCAGTATGAGTGAACTAGGACGTAGAAAATCTAAAAGACGTAGCATCACATTAGTCAAACGCTTGTACTAATTTCTTTCTCTAACAAATTCATGTGAACTGCTACTAGCCAAGCATAACCAATTGCATGTGCTTTCTTAAAACTATATCCCTCATCATTCTTTTCCCATACACTTTCACTTACTTCTTTCCAAGTCTGACCAATCAAATGTTTCTTTGCGGGACGGATAATTGCTAACATCATAGCAAGTCTAGGGATACTATCTATTGGTTCCGGCATCTTCAACATGCTATTATAATGATTGCTCAAATGCACTAATTTACTTACAAACTCTTGGTTACGTAATAGCTTCCAATTAGGATCTACCATTAAGTCAATTAATTCTATTTCACTTTGTATTTGACTGTAAACGTGAACATTGAGTAAGTCTAATTTAAGATATCCTCTATCTTCTGCATCAGCATAATCAATGTTAGCCATGTCATTTATTGCATCGTAGGGCACTTCAGTAACATGAACACCTGTGTTGTGTTTACGCATTGGATTTACTTTACGCATTGCCGCAGGCGTGTACTTGATATGTTCTAATATCTTACTACGATCACCAAAGTCAATGTCAATATCAAAGTTCATCGTGGCTGAACCAATCCTGCTTTCATTAATTTCACGTATGCTTGTTGTACGACAATAGCCTGTCTTTCAGCATCTTCAACTGCTTTGTGTGTGGTCACATGTCCACCGTCTTTAAGACTAACACCTGCAATATCAAACAGTGTACGTGTATCTCTTACGTTATAATAGGGCCAGGGTGCTAACTGACCATGTTGTCTCCAAGCATGTTCCATAACTACAATATCAAATGGTGCACCATGACTCCATGGTTTACCTTGATTCCAACAGAATTTATATAACTTCTCCATACACTCTTTGAATGACATTCTGTCACGATCACCTAGGGCTTCTTCTTGTGCCGCCTCACTTTGTGTACCCCACCAACGTAATGTATCTTCATTGATACTACGATTATAGATTTCTGTTTGATCCTCAATTGTAGGACGTAATTCAATCTTATCTAATATACCAGAACCTCTAGGGTCAAATAATACTGCACCGATAGTTAATATGACACAATCAGGTTTTGTATCTAAACTTTCAATGTCAATCATAATGTCTGCCATACTACCACCTTAACTCTTTCAATAAATTTTTAACTTCGTTGACTTTCTCTGCATCTTTAGCAAACTTCATTGCCCACTTAACTGGATTAATATAGTCATACACTATTTTCAATTGGTCTGGCGACAATTCATCTAACAGTTTAACACCGCTTTCACTTTGATACAATACCCATGGGCTAATTTTACCTGTTGTAATTGCATATAGTATCTTGTTACGATTACCATAACGCAATACATCATTTGGTTCAATGCTTTGTATTGTTGACATTTCCAAGCATGTCTCAGCACTACGATGTACTGCATCTAATGGATCTTCCATTGACAAATATTCAATCAAAAACTTGTTATAGTTTGTATCTGTTGCCCATGTATCAATCTTAATGTTTTCTTTCAATAGATAATCAACATATCTCGGGACATTCAATACATTTACCTCTACACAATAACTACCGAACTTAGCAAATGCTGTATAGTATGCACTTTTGATAAAGTCCTCATACAGTCTTGGCTTTTTACTTGTGCTATGTCTAGTGTAGAATTGTAACCAGCTTTGAAAGCCCATTCGATTACCATGCTTATCTCGTTCTAACCAACGATGTTTGTATTCACAGATATGCTTAAGCAATGTAGTTTCTTTAATGAAACTACGTTTGCAAAACTCGCAACTATTTGCTGGATCAGTTGCCGTTGTCTTTTTCGTACTGCTTAATATCTTCATTGGTAACAATCTGTGATAGTGTTTCAATGTCCTCAATCTTTAATTGAGGGAATTTCTTTGCTAGATAAACTTTTGTCTTTTGTGTGTCAACAAACACACCTGCTAATGCTTTGCGATCCGTATCACCTGACTTAGGATAAATCTTAGCGTAGTATTCTGCTACATCTTTTTCTTTGGGGACTTCTTTTAATTGTGATACTTTGTTTGATAAATGGGGTATCCATTGATGGAACTGCTTGCCCATGCCAGGACTAGCCGCACATAACATTAACCATTGTAGTTTAGGATGACCTGAAACAGTGCCATCTAGCATGTGTACGTTTGCATTTAAATTAGTGCTTTGTAGATAGTAACTTTGCAACATACCGTCTCCCTTGACTGCACTCATCCAATGAATCATCATATAGGGTGTGAACTTTTTCTTTTGTTCAGGGGTCAATCTATCGTAATAACCATAGTCTTTCTTGTCTAATGCAGTAATAGCCTCGAACAAGTCAAAGTCTATGCTATCAAACTTTTCATCTGCTGGAGTTGACTTCTTTGTTGCCATTAGAACGCCTGACTATAATCTACAATCTCACAATTTCTACTAACTTCTTTTACAAAATAAACACAACGGGGTTTATGTCCATCTTCAATTGGGATACATAGAAACTGTCCGTTCTTTAGTCTAGGTGCATACCAAGTTACGTCATGGTATATATCTAGTATCTCAATGTCTAAGAAGCTTGGCTTGAAACTAGTCAATGGATTGAATTCAAATACTTTGAATCCTCTGTCATTGATACTTGTTAAAGGAAGTGTTTCTAAGTCACCTATCTCAGGTTCACCAATTAATATTTGCCAATCAACCGGCATTTTAATTGTTTCAGTTCCTATGCGTAACACTAATGCGGCGCTGTTAAAACTCTCTAAAAAGATTAACGGGATGTAATGATAATCAACGTTAGAAGGATTACTATTATCAAGAATTGCAAATCGTAAATCATCTATTTCTTCCGGTAATGTTTCAAGATTATATGTTTCGTTGTCAAGTGTGAGAATTTTCATAATGTATTATAACATCCTTTTACTTGTATGTCAACTTTTCTATAGCGAAAGGGTAATTAGCCTCTTTATAGAAAGTCTTGCGTTGGGTTAAATGTCTTTTGGCAAATTTGCAGGAGCTTGTGAGGTCCCATATTTGGACGAAATCTTTGTCATCCGCTTTTCTAATACCTCTACCAATACTCTGGATGACTCTAACAAAACTCTTGCCAGGTTCAATAAGAACAAGGTTGAATATTCGTGGTATGTTGATACCAACCGCCGCCACCCCGTAGGTTGCGACAATGATTTTGTTTGTACTGGTGGCAATTTCATCATATTCCTCTTTACGTTCAGTCATGTTTGTACCACCTGATACAAACACAGCATCGGGTAATCTGCTTATTAATTCTTTACCTGCATTTACTCTATCTACTAGGACTAGCGTGTTACCCGATTCCTTAATATTTAGTATCAGTTGAGCCATGGTATCTAATCTTTTGGTATCTTCTAATAAATGTTTTAGTTCACTTTGATAATTACTAAAGTCTACACTGTCTTGTAATTGCACAATGTTCACATGACATTGTGCTAATACACCACGATCCTGTAATTCACTTGCACTTAGCTTATTGATGACATTACCTAGACTAACATAAATTGCTTGTGCCTCAAAGATTGCTTTAGGAATCGTTCCAGTCAAGCCCCACCGAATTGGAATGTTTGCCATGACTCCGGTTAATAACTCTTTCAATGCATCAGCCTTAGCCATGTGAACCTCGTCAACCATGACACAGACAACACCTTCTAAAAACTCACCAATCGGGACTTCTGCCTCATCTGCTTTTGTTTTCTTAAGCATGTTGTTAAGACTTTGCCATGTACAAATTGTATGTGTCTTGCCAAACTCTTTTCTGTCACCAAAGTATACACCAACATCTAATCCTAAATTAATGTAATCGGCTTCGGTTTGTACAACAAGACTTTTGTTAGGGACGATAACAATACTACGACCATAGTTCTGTACACTATAACTCAATGCGGCTGTGATTAATGTTTTACCTGCGCCTGTTGCAATTTCTTGTAGTGCTTGAGGGTTCGCTAAAAAATCATTGACAATCTTTACTTGATAGTCACGGAAGATTATTGACTCACCTTCTTTAGTATGACCTTTTGGCCAAGTATATTGACTGAATGTATCTTCTTTGATAGGGTTAAATGTGAATGTAGTATTGTACTCACGCAAGTCTTGCAATTCGATATCATATCCTGCCATGTCAAGTACAGGAAGAATTTCAGGAAGCAAGTTTACATAGCTACTACCACCTAGACTAAAGAAACTGATTTTACCGTTCCAACGACCTAGCCGGACACTCGGCAGATAACGTGCTCCGGGCTTTTCATATTCAAATTTCTTCATCAATGCTTTACGTTCGGCTAACTCTAAGCCTTCGATTTTAACATTGACCTCGTCTTTAATAATTAATTTGCAGGATCTCATTTGTATATTATATCATTTTTCTTTAAGGTCCACAACGCATATGGAAATAAGAGGGGCACGTAAGCCCCTCTTAACTGCTTGATGAAAGGGTAAATCAAGCAGATTTCATACAAGTACTAGCAGTCAAAGCTCTCCAATTGCTAGGACTAATCTTTACTAGGTCTGCAATTTTCAGACACATACGCATACTCAATTCACGCAAACGACTTTGATTCTCAAACATGAATTCAATAATCATTTCGCTTTCACCGTTTTCAAAGTCATAGTCTTTGAACAAACCACCGTCAGCATCACGATGAACCTGCTTGATACGCAACATTTTGTCACGCTCACTATCAATAGTCAGGTCAAGAAAGTGACAGCGACTTTGCAAAGCCTCTAAGTGATCTTGCAATTTCTTGCTTTTCACATTTTCAAACTTCAAGTTTGTAATGAAAATAGCAGTACCGTTGAAGTCAAAACTGTCAGGGATACCTTCACGGCGTAACAAACTAGAATCACTATTCCAGCAAATGCGTCTACGCTTACCTGAGTCCAATGCAGCCTTCAGAATGTTCAATGACAAGTCATCGGCAAACACGCTATCACAATCATCAAACACTAACACGTTTTTGCGATCCGAGTACTTATACAATTGTGCGTACAATCCAAGTGCAGTCATTGCACCTTTGATAACTTCATAGCGAACACGCTTACCGGCAAGCTTGTCAAAAAGACTTGATTTTTCAAGTTGCAATTCAACACCGTATGACTTACCAACTCCCGGGGGACCTGACACAATCATTGCACGGATATCACCGTTGATAGCCGCTTGTGACATTTCATCAAGCACTTGAAAGCGGGTAGCAATACGGTTCATTGCTTCCTCGTCAGATTCTTTGACTACTGGAGTCTTAGATTGTTTTGCTGTAAATTGAATAGCATCTGCCATTACGTTTTCTCCATCTATAAATTCAATTTGATGAATGTCGGACACTTTGACCCGAACATCTTCACCGCCTACGGGGAAATGTCCCTCATTTTTTACTGTCACATAACCACCTTTTGCACCTGTCTGATAACCTTTGACAAGTGTAAAAGTTTCGTTCATCACAGGCATATTGCGATACTCACCACGAACAACACGAATAGTAGACATAAATTCCCTTTCAATTAATGAATCAATACACGTAGTATAGCAGGGTATCCATTTATTGTCAAGTTTTGGAACTAATTAGTTCCTTTAATTTTGCATCATACTCAAGTCGTGATAAAACAACACCGTATACACCGAATACCATAAATCCTATTAGGATTGCTGAAAGCGCATACTGTACTACGATAAGAGGTGTATAGAAAAGCATTACATTCAGTAATAGTGAACCACCTACAATACCTAGGGTGATTGCGATAGTCTGATAAATTGCTCTTTGCTTAATAGTCATTTTTGTTCCTTTAGTTAATTGATACACGTATTATACAGATAAACGGATTTATTGTCAAATATTTGTTAGTTCGTAATTCTTAACACTATAGTATTCAAAATCATCACGTGCTTGAGCAAAAAAGCTACCCTTCATGGAAAGTACATCTTTTGTTTCAAATAAATGATTCCAAATTGGTAACAATGGATTCTTAGCATCAAGTGAAAGCATAACACCATGATTGTCTTGATCCTGCAACCAATAATGTACCTCATTAATACGTTTTGTTTTACGTACTAATTTTTTCATTGGTGACAATAATCTAGTAGTATGTTGAATTTTATCAACTCGGTTCATTGGTACATTTTTTACTTCACAACGAACCGCATCTAGACCAACATCATACTCTTTAAAGCTAGGTAGAAAGAAAGCAATGCCAATCATTTCCTCACGAAACTTTTTAGGATCACCATGTATCATTTCATTCAAGTCATTGCGATATTTCGTAAGATGATTTCCCTTAAGCTTCCACATCATAATTTTCTTGCTGTAGTAGTCTTGGATTTCTGTTGCCTCTGTTCTATCGTCAAGGCTAATAAATTCTAAAAGTCTGTTATCTAACATGTTATGCATGTTTACCGTAGAAGCCTTATTGTGTTCACGCAAACGTCTCCAAGTACAGGCTAATACAAGCAAGTCCTCAGTGCTTTCGAATATAGAATATTTTTTGATATGTGATCCATATGCAGATTTTTCTTCACCAAAGATTGAACTGGTTAAGTTTATTGTTTGACTAGGTGATAGTGCTTGAATTTGTGAGGTAGATAAACCTAACGAACTATAGCCACCTGTCCCGGTAGTAACTATACCCTTTAATGATCCGATTGATGTCATTTTATTCCTAACTGATTGTTGCGTCTTCCATACCAGCAGTACGGAGTCTTGTGATATGACCAAGCATAAAGTTCTTGCTGTCTAAACCTTTTAATATGCCTAACCAACGATTGCGTAATAACGCTACTTCATTGATTAATGTTTCATAATCAATAACTTCATCTTCCCCGTCTACATACTTTTCAGCATCACGACTGGTCAATGCTCTATTATACGCTTCTAAATATTTTTGAAAATGTTTTCGGCGAATTTTCCTGAGTTGAATGTTTAGGTAGTTCAACACAGCCTCAATCTCTTGTAGCTGGTTGAACCTCTGTTCTGTGATTCCGGGTAATGCGGCAATATTCTTTTCAATATTACCATAAACGCTTACATCACGCTTTGCATTCAATATTTCAGATTCATAATGAGAAATAAAATCGGGTATCACACTAAGGTCGTAAGTAACTCTAGTGTACCAATTCATTAATATTCGTCCTCATCATCCTCAGGATATTCTTCATATTCTTCTTCATCACTTAATTGGTCAGCGTAGTACTTCAATGCAGTAGCAATCTCTTTATCTCCCCGAAATGATTCTTTAATGTCATCGGGTTCAAAGTTATTGTCAATCATATAATTGACTAAAGTTTCTGCGGCATCAGCACGTTCATGCAAATCAATATGATTACGCATTGCATCCCAAACTTCGGCTATTGCATTAAGGCTCATTCTACTGTCTCCAACTCAGTTATTGGTTTTACTTTGTCACGTCCGGAACTGAATTCTTTCATTACAGTATCCAAGCAACCATTTTCATTTGATTCCCAACCCTTACGGAACATCTTTAAGATTTCTCCTTCATCAGTTGTATACGATAAACGATTGCCTTCCTTAGTCAACAAGTCATTCTTCTCAAACAAATCAAGCAGACCACTGTATGGATTCATACCTGTTTCGTATGGAATCTTAATCTGTAATGTTTCAAAAGGTTTAGCATATCGTGTTTTCATAATCTTACATGCGGCACGAATACCATTTACTTCTGACACCTTGTTACCATCCTCATCTTCTTTGAGTTTGAGTTTCTTCATAGCAACAAGAATACTACTTGCATATACAAAGCCTTGACCACCTGATACCTTGTCATCTGGATCAAACATATCCTGACTTGCATATGTATGATTAGTTGCGACCATACCAATGTTCAAACTACCAAACATGTTGACAGAGTTACGAACAAGTGCAGCCAATGCTTTAGGCTTACGACCCATGTCGCCCTTCATATCACCTGCTTCAAACTGATTTACATCAGTTGGCGTTAGTAACATTCCCAAGCTATCAATAACAAACAATACTTTAGGTCTGTCTTCTGCTGGAAGTGCTTTATAATCAATAACAAATTTACTGATTGTCTTGGCTACATCATCAATCATAGCCATGTTTAGTTTTAACAATTTATCTTCTGTAGTTTCAACACCTAAGGCGTGCAACCACTTCTCATCTAAAGCATTTTCCGAATCGATGAGAACCACAAAGATACCTTGTTGCTGTGCGTGACGAACCAAGTTGCCAGAGCAGATGAAACTCTTTCCGGAACCAGATTCGCCAGCAAATACAGTGACCTTGCCAAGAGGAACCCCTTTGTTAAAATCACCACTAATAAGATAGTTAAGTGCATAATTTCCTGTATTGATCCAATCGGTCGGATCGTTAAACCCTATACTAAGTCCTTCAATGGACTTAGTGATTTCTTTTCTAAATTTACTTACGTCAAATGGCTTACCCAATTTTATCTCCAATGTGTTTACCGTTAGTATACATATTAAACGGTTGTTTATCAAGTAAGTCGGGACATTTTTCTGCGATGTTATCCAATTCATATTCACTTGGGAAATGACGCAGTAATGTTCTTGCCCGATCTCTAACTAAACTAGGTACTCTTGGTGTTTTACCAGGATCACATAGTTCTTCTAGCAATCTCTTGCTTTGCTTAATAGCCCGATATCTTTCGTCTGGTAGTGTCATAGTGTTCTCCTAATAGGGGGAAGGTTACTTCCCCCTTACTATTAAGCAGTCTTTGCTTGTCTAGCACGGATCATTGCGAGAATGTCTTGTGCTTTATCACTTGATGCCGCAGTTGGAATCGAAACTGATTCAGCCATTGCTGGTTCGTCATCAGGGATGCTAACTTTAGGAGTAGGAGTTGAAACTGGAACTGATTGTTCAGCATCATCTGCTGGCTTGCCACCTGCTGGTGCTTCCAAACCATAAGGTCTAAAATAGTTACCCCAGCGTTCATTGTCATATGGTTTACCATCTACGCTTGCTTCAAACATTTCTTTCATAATGCGTAGTTCTGCCTCACCTGGCTTCTTGGGTAAGAAGTCTAGCAATGTGTATAAACCATGTGCTTGTATTGCGGCTTGTTCTGCCTCAGTCAATGCACTTTCTTTACGTGACCAAGTTGATGTAGAGTAATCAGCATAACCACCTTTGCTTGATTTCTTAACGTTGAAGTCAAGACCACGTAAATAGTCAGTTGGCAATTCTTCCATCTCAGGATCCATCAAACTTGATTTGATGATAGTAAAGATTTGTGGGCTGATGATAAACTTACGAATTGGGTTCGCAGGTGTTACGTCATCGCCAAGAGGATTTTGACGAACAAAACCTTGGAAGATATAACTACGTTTCTTCCAATACTTGTTTGCCATTTCTTTCAAACTTTCGTCTTTGTACCATGGACGAACTTCTGCTAAGATTGGGCAAGAGTTTTCAGGTCCATACATTTCAACGCAAGGTACTTGTACTTGAATTTGTTTTACGTTTGGATCACCCTTAACGCCATTGAATGGTAGTTTGATGATTTGACGTTCTACCCAAAAGAAAGTATTTTTACTGTCTGCGTCTGGTAGGAAACGTAATGCGGCTGTTGTGCCTTCGTCCATATTCCAGTGGGGGTAGATTGAGTTGTCAGATTGTTTTGTAGAACCGTTGTTGCTACCTGACTTGTTTTCTTGTGCCGCGATACGGGCACGAATTTCTGCTAATGAGGCCATAATATTCTCCTTATTTCATTAAGATGGTCTTTGTTTTAAATTCGTCACACATAATTATGTGACTAACAAGTCGTAAGTATAAACTACTTACTGCGACCTGTCAATAGTATTTATGCCAGATATGGTTAACCTCACATTTTTAGTGAGGTTTTTGTTGACTTATTTACCCAATAATCGTTTGAGTTCTGATAATGGATCAATGCTTTCCATTGCACCCACCAAGTCACCTTTCTTAGCATACTTAGCTTTAGGACCTAATTGACCAACACGCTTTTGGTCAGTGTCTAAACTTTCTGCCATATCTTCTTCACTTGCACGATATCTAGCCGCTACTTGTGGTGTAGGTGCTATACCAGGTTGTGTCTTAAAGAAGTCACGCATATCACCTAGTTCACCTTCATTTAATTCTAATTCACTGTGAGCAAACGCTATAGTATCACGACCATCTTCGTCCCCTATACGGTACACATACACACCTGCATCGTCATCACCACTTTCATCTGGACCAATTTCCCAGCCCATTGCCGCTAATGTCTTTTGCGCCTTAGCCATTTGTTGTTCAGTACCTGACCACCAATGTGATGCCAACTGACGTAGAATTGCTTCTTCATCTGGTTCGTTACCATCGTCACCGTCATCCATTGCAAATTCTTGTAGTGGTTGCTGAGGTTCTGTTGGTGCAGGTTGCGGTGGGGGTTCTGCTGGAGCAGGAGCCGGCTGACTTCCTGCTTTAACCATATCAACTACTTCTTGCATTGCTGGATCACGTGATAGTTCCATCCAAGCTAACACTGAATCTTTAGCATCAGCATCAGGATCATCTTGTGACAACAGTTCTAGTTTACTGTGCAATTGGTCATTGTCTAACAATCCAGCTAATTCACTTTTAATAGTAAGTGCGTTAGGTCCAAAAGGTATTTGATTACCAGCACTCAATAATGTAGCCAGATTTTCTATCTGTGCTTTTGAGTTTGGTCTAAGTGCTTCATCAACAATAGTATTTGTCCATTCTTCTAATTCAACAACTTCATTCATTTCCATGACAGGTTGTGCAAACTTAGATAGAAACGGTAATGCATTTTCAATTCTTGGGTCAAGACTGCTATTCAAAAACATCTCAGCTAAATCAGTAGTCGAGTCAACTACTTCTTCATTCAATGTAGGTGTCCAGCTTTCAAAGTATTCTTTGTAGCCACGCTTGCTTGATAACTTACGTAATGTTTCACGTACTTGTCCATAATGTTGAAAACCACTTTCAACTAAATGACTGATACTTTCATTTGTATTGTTTTTGGTAGCACGGCAAAAGCCTGCCATTGTATTGTATTCTTTAATCATACTGCTGATGTGTTTACCACGCTCATCATATGGAGTGTGTCCTTCAGCAATGTTACGTGCATGTACACGTGCGAGACCGGGCATCTTTGTATCTAATAAGAACTTTTCACCGGCAGCGTTTTCAACAAAGATACGTGCGATATTACGAAAACGTTGTTCACCTTCTTCTAATGCACGGGAATGTTGAATAATAATTTTAGTTTCTGCAATATTGTCACTATAACTAGATTTTTTACCTGTTGAGTAATATCCCTCATCCATTCTTTTAGTATGCTCTCTTTTAGCCATATCTCTTCCTAATTTAGAACTATAGACTTTTTGGGGTCTTAGTTGATGACCTACAGCCCAACGATATAATCTTTTGCATAGGTCGTCAAATGACTCTTCCCCTGATCCTTCAATAGAACGACCTCTAGGGCTGTCTTGAACATCTTTACTATAGTAGATAATCATCTTACTTGTTCCATCAATAGAAACATGAACTGGACCGTAATTTACACCGTCTTTAATGAAATCGAATCGGAAAACGTCTGCTTCATCAGCAACATCAACTTCCTTACCCCCTGAGGTCATGGGTACTGGACTGTATTTGTTTAACTCGTCCTCTAATTGGTTATTTAATGATTCTTGTTTTACGGGCATGATAATCTATTTATCAAATATTAACCCAAGACCGCAAAGAACGGTAAAGGTGGTAGAAATTCGTCAAAATCCTTGATTTGATTCTCTACATCTAATAAGAAACTGCTTAACTGTTGCATCATACGCACAACTAATAAAGTAGACATGACCAAATCGTCAGTTTCCCCAACTTTAGCAGAATAGCTGCCGCCCAATGCTACAAACGTCTTTAGTTCACTGACTAACGCTTTGCTGTTAATCTTCATTTTTTTGCTTTCAACCAAATGCTTGAATTTAGCACAGGCTGCAAGTTTGCTTTTGTGTGTAGTATTGAAACCTTTACGTTTCTTTACTCCGGATTCGGTAATCATTGTACCAGAAATATTGTGTTCTCCGTATTCATTCAATGAAACAAGTGCGGCTTCACCAATTGAGTTATTTTCTAAACTGTAATAGATATTGTTTGGTTCGCCGGTACAATCAAGTATGTACTTTGTAATCTGTGTTATTAATTTGATTTGATCCGGGATAGCTGTTTTATTATGTTTCCATTCACCTATCTGTGTAGTAGTGGTTGCATCAAAAATTTGAATAGCAGATGGGTCACCACCTGTACCAAGACTTGGATCAAGACCTACAATGTAAGTATGACCTTTGACTGGTTTCTCGTACCAACGAATTTGTCCTTGTCTGTATGAAGGTTCAATACCTTCTAAATCAATTAATGTACTTGCATTAATAAGTGTTTCATCAGCGATAATGAATTCACAATTCATTTCACGACGGAATCTATCTTCACCCAACTGTGCTTGTATCTCTTTTGCCCAAACTTCATCACGATCAGGGTGTGCATGCCATGTTGCTTTATATGCACGGAAGCCATTAATACCTAGTTCAGTTTGATTACCATATTCATCTTCTGTTTTGTTAGCACCCTTCCAAATCATAGCGAATTGGTCTTCGTCACTGTTTGGAGTTGAAGTGATAATAGCTTTACCACCAGTTGATAATGTAGGTGTGATAGATGTCCAAAACTCTTTTGCAATAGTAGGTCTTACGAATGCAAACTCATCAAGATATAATAATGAAATAGATAGACCACGACCTGTATTTTCTGTTGTTGTAGCACTTATAATACGACTACCATTGTCAAAGTCTAATGAGCCTTTGTTGTATGTAGTGACACCAGCTTTAATATGATTAGGGCAGTTCTCGTATGCATAACGAATACGTTGCATAATCTCCTGAGCCCCTGCATATTTATGCGCCGCAATAAGAATTGTACTGTCTGGTACAAACATAGCATACCAAAGTAGATATCCTGCCGCACTAGTTGACTTACCCGTTTGTCGAGCCATTAAACTAATGCTGAAACGATAGTTATGGTAAGTATGTATTAGTTTTTCTTGGAAGTCCCATGGATGATACAACATGCTACCGCGTGTTGGGTGTTGTATGTAAAAGAAGTTATCCATAAAGTATAGATAACCTGTGTTTGGATCACTACATTTGATAAAGTCATCTAATTCTTTATCCGAGTTGAATGTAGTTTTTACATAAGGTGTTTTAACTAGTGAAGGTGTACCGCTCATAATTACTATTTAGTAAACACAAGGGACTATGTTTATAATCCGTATCTACCGCGTAATGCGTTGAAGTTTTGTTGAATTTGAATTGCGTTTAATGCTTGTCCGTAGATAGCAACTGAGCCAATATCACCGCGCCAATAGTTATCTGACCTCGCTACTGCTTCTATTCCACTGTTTATAAATTGATAAAATGTTACGCCAGTATCTGGTGTGCCTATCTGTTGTCCGTTAATATAATAAGTCACTACTCCACTAGTGGTTTGTGTTGCGGCTACGACTATCCACTGGTTATCTGTCACCGTGAAAGATGCAGATACAGATGGCGCCCATGGTGAATTGGGGCCGGTGCTGAAATGCATTCTCCAAGTATTTCCTGATATATGATACATGTAGGTATTGAAGTTACGAACAGCGGTGCTACCACCAAACAAGTTACGATAAGTAGCATTGCCGGTGTTGGCATTGACAGTTTTAATTGCAAACATTGTAGTCTTACCTGTGTAAGTGACATTCATTTTAGATGTGGTCACCGGAGCATACTGAGTGCTACCATTGAAGCTGAAGTAACTAGCAGAACCAACATCGGTAAAGGTTGGACTGCCAGTCAGGGTAGCATTGTTTTCATAAGTACTAAGGTCCGTCCAGGTAGTTCCTGATCCCGAATAGCTTGTCGGATTACCTGCATCTAATTGTAGTAGTAATCCTGAAGTAACCATAGAGTATATCCAAGGACGACCTTCAATCAATCCATCAGGATTTGGATTGTCAACTATATCATTGTCAGAATACTGTGTTGGCAATTGTGTAATATCATAATAGGCTCTAGGATTGCCAGATGCTATTCTGTCAGATGATGCTAAATTTAGTTTGGCAATCTGTCTAGCCTCTTTGTCTGCTAGTCCACCGGTGGCTGGTGTTACAGTCCATTGTGTTGTGGTTGTTTTAGCAACTCTATGCCAAACACCAGTAGCGTAGATGCGCCAGTCTTGTTCGCCATACGCAGGAAAGGCGCCGCTGGTTCCAGTAACTGTTGTGTCGTAAGCATCACCGTCTGTGCCAATACCATCAGTCAGTGTAGGAGTGTTAGTAAAAGCGTTCCAGGTGCCTTTGTATGTTGCGACATTTATTACTGTTTCAATTAGTGGATTAGTAAATGCACCGCAAACAGCCGCGGCTTTGGCCATGTAATTGTCTATTGTGGTATTACCCTTGATAATGCCAATACTGTTTCCGTATTCATCATACAAGAAGTTACCCGCTGTTACTGCGAAATCACCTGTTTGATGACTGGTCAATGTAACAGCAGAGCCCATTCCCAACGATGTTACATATAATTTGTATGAGACATCATTTGTTGCTCCTAAGGCACCCACATAATTTAAACTCCAAATAGCTGAGAAAGGAGCAACAATCTCAGTATTAGAATGCGGTGGATTGACATTTTTTGTGAGAGTAGTCCCACTTGATATTGT
>Ga0209191_1000331_pt1 | contig 37344 bp, 32 predicted proteins | sample S_130626_EF_Meta_FD_187320 | JGI IMG/M metagenome (GOLD analysis project Ga0209191, IMG submission 187320) | Freshwater microbial communities from Lake Simoncouche, Canada to study carbon cycling - S_130626_EF_MetaG (SPAdes) (version 2) | ecosystem: Environmental > Aquatic > Freshwater > Lake ...
CCACCGATCCAGCCCCGATTTTCGCACCTTCGCCAATCGTGATATTTCCAAGAATTTTTGATCCAGCACTGATGAGCACACCCGAGTGAATTTTGGGGTGTCGGTCTCCACGTGCTTTACCTGTGCCACCCAAAGTAACTTCATGAAGAATCGATACGTTGTCACCGACGACTGCAGTCTCACCCGCAATAAAGCCAGTAGCATGATCCAATAAAATTCCTACGCCAAAACGTGCAGCCGGATGAATATCCACTGCTAAGTGTTCGGACATTAACGATTGAAGATACATCGCTAAATCTTTGCGTCCCGACTTCCATAAATAATGTGAAATGCGATGAAGCGAAATGGCATGAAAACCTTTATACCATAAATAAGGGACTAAGGCATGTTCGGTTGCTGGGTCGCGTTCCAGAATCGCCTTAATATCCATACGCATCTGCGAAACGATTTCTGGATCGGCATGAAGTGCTTCTGCTAGGGCCAGCACAACGACGGACGAATCTTTCCCGGTCAGAGATAGCCGATCTACCAGACGATGAACGATTCCATCGGCAAAACTTTTACGCTCTAACACGTAGCGATTTAATAAGGGACTTAAAGCGGCCTCACTTTTACTGATTTGATCAGCCCGGGCACGCAACTCCTCCCAGAGGGATGCCTCGGTTGCACATACGACCGCAATGTTTTTGGCATTAGCCATATTCATCTAATTCGCCTCTTTTGCCTCATTTGGCAATCCACGAGTAAATAAAATCAGAAAATGCCCTAGAATTAAGCTATACAGAGCACCAAGCCTTACGGTTGTGGAGTGAAATACTAACTCAATCCAGCAGCTCGAAGGATATGAGCGTGCACCTGTTCATTACGTAAATACGGAGTGAACAACGAAGCGCCAGGTCCGTAGGCACAAAATTCAACCATTTCCGAGGTGTGATTTCCGCTCGTCCACCCTGCCGCCGTATACGACGGGAGGATTTTCTGAAGAGATTCTACGTCGGAAATTGAATTCAAATCACCTTTTTTAAAATTAAGGTTGGTGACGCGGACCACTAAATCACGGAACGCAGCAACAGATTTTAAATTTTCAGATTCAGCAAACAATCGTTCGAGTGACATCGTGAACTCGCCCAAACGTAAGAAACTTTGATTGGTGTCAAAGTAGGACGGAACATTTGTGTCAAAATTATCATTACCTACCCCATTTATCTGCATTCCGCCGGTGCCATGGTCCGTAGTAATAATCAGTAAAGTGTCGGGGTTCTTCTCAATAAACTTTAGTACCGTAGCAATGGTCTCATCGAATGCGAGTTGCTCTAAAATAATCGCCGCGGCGTCATTAGCATGTCCCGCGTGATCAACCCGTCCGCCTTCAATCATCAGGAAAAAACCTTCAGAACCTTGCGATAACTGAGACAAAGCAACCTGGGACATCTCATTCAAGGTTGGAGTGAATGCTTTCAACTCCGGTGTGTTAATTCGATCAATTTCAAAGGGTATGTATTTCTCGGCAAATAATCCAAGGAGTGGCTGACGTCCTTTGACGGCTAAAAGGTCATCACGATTCTGGACAATTTTATATCCAAACTTTTCATAAGCGTTTTTAAGATTATTATCAAAATGAGTCCAGCCGCCGCCGAGAATCACATCCACGCCACGTTCTAAATACTGCTGCGCGATTTCTGGCTGTTGTTTACGTGCGGGTAAATTTGCCACGAAGCCTGCAGGCGTCGCGTGGGTCGCCGTAGCGGTCGTCACCAATCCCGTTAACTTCCGAGCTGCTTTCATTTTCTGCAACAGGGTCACAGGCTTCCGACCATCGGGAGTGATGTTGATCACCCCGTTTTCAATTCGTTCACCAATTCCCCAACAACTAGCCGCTGCTGCCGAGTCTGTTACCAAACCGGTGGCCGAGTAAGTTTCACAGAGCGATCTGACCGCGGGTAGGTCTTGATAGATTTTCAGCCAGTGACTGCTCCGATTTTCTTTTAATTTAAGAAACTGTTGAGCTGCACCAAGAGTCCCTAATCCCATTCCATCACTCACCATAAAAATAATATTCTTAGCCGAACCAATTCCTGTATTAGACTTACTCTCACGGGGGCTAGAGCCTAAAGCAGGTACTGCGGAGGCACCTAAAACAAAACTACCCGCCCCTGCGAATTTTAAGAAATCGCGACGAGAGGTCGTTCGGTTTTTGGACATAATTTAAAACAAGGGGTTAAAATTATATCCGCAATCCGCGAAGAGTGACAATTCAGCGTCGAAGACGTTCACTTAAGCGCCGTGTGCACCAGATGAAGGACTGGGCGACGCAGGGGCTGCGACGACCGCCTTCAAGCGACGTTCGGCAATTTCCGCAGTCACCAGGGAAATGAACTCGTCAAAGGTGCGATTACCTTCGAAGGATTTATCGGCACGAGAGCGAATATTCACTAAGCCGGCTTCTTTTTCTTTGGCACCAACTACCAACATATGTGGCACCTTGGTGAGTTCGGCTCGACGAATCTTCGCTCCGAGTTTATCGGACGATCCATCCACGGAGCAGCGAATATTTAATTCGGTTAATTTCTTACCAAGCTCCTCACAATAGGGATTCATATCATCATTTAATGAGATGATGCGAACTTGTTCAGGAGCCAACCAGGTTGGGAAATCTCCGGCAAAGTGTTCAATTAAAATTCCGACAAATCGCTCCATCGATCCAAAAGGTGCACGGTGAATCATCACGGGACGATGCGGTTTGTTGTCAGGTCCGATAAATGAAAGTTCAAAGCGTTCCGGTAAATTAAAATCAACTTGAACCGTACCTAACTGCCACTCCCGGCCAATCACGTCGCGAACTACGAAGTCAATTTTGGGTCCGTAAAATGCGGCTTCACCCGCTTCTTCGGTAAATTTTACACCGAGTGTAGCGGCAGCAGCACGACATGCGGCTTCAGCTTTATCCCAATTTTCGGTTGAGCCTGTATATTTATTGGAATCTGGATTTCTTAAGCCTACACGGACACGATAGTCGTTTAGACCGAGAGTCTTGAGCACAATTTTTACTAATTCGAGACAGCCCTGAACTTCTTGTCCGACTTGATCTTCGGTACAGAAAAGGTGTCCATCGTCTTGAGTAAATCCACGAACACGTGTCATGCCGTTTAACTCACCTGACTGTTCCCAGCGATAGACAGTACCGAATTCAGCTAAACGAACAGGTAAATCTCGATAGGAATGAGGCTGAGAAGCAAAAATTCGAATATGGTGCGGACAATTCATAGGCTTCAGCAAGAAACCTTGGATGACGCCTTGTTCGAGTCGGTTAGTTAATTCACCACAACCACAACCTTCTTTCGATAACATCTCCATCGCTTCACGCTCCACGAGTGGTGGGAACTGTGCGTCTTTGTAATAAGGGAAGTGTCCGGAGGTGCGGTATAAATCTAAATTGCCAATATGCGGAGTGAAGACCTGCTTATATCCCGTGCGGAATAATTGTTCCGAGATAAAGTTTTGGAGTTCTTGGCGAACTACCGCGCCGTTCGGCGTCCAAAGAATAAGGCCCTGCCCTACTTTTTCATCGATGTGAAAGAGTTTTAATTCTTTGCCGAGTTTACGGTGATCGCGCTTCTTAGCTTCTTCGGCACGGGCAACGGCTTGTTCAAGCTCATCCTTGGTTGCATAAGCCGTACCATAGATTCGCTGTAACTGTTTATTTTTTTCGTTACCGCGGTGATAAGCACCAGCGATATTCAAAAGTTTAAACGCTTTGACCTGGGACGAGTAACGCACGTGTGTGCCGGCACATAAGTCCATGAATTCACCATTTTTGTAAAAGGAAATTTGCTCGCCTTGAGGGATGTCAGCCAAACGTCCGAGTTTATAAAGATTCTGTCCGCGTTCCTTAATGATTTGTTCAGCTTCTTCGCGACTGCATTCCATCCGTTCAAATTTCTGATTCTCTTTCGAGATACGTTTCATCTCTTCTTCGATTTTCACCAGGTCTTCCGCGGTGAAGGCGTGATCTAAATCGAAATCATAATAAAAACCATTATCCGTCGGCGGCCCGATATCGAGTTGCGCCTGCGGAAATAATCTTAAAACGGCTGCGCCGAGCATGTGAGCAGCCGAGTGACGAATCTCCTCTAAGGGAGTCATAGGAGTACGTGTAGACATACGAAAAGGTTACCTATTTCGCTAGGGTCTCTTCGACCCAAGCGCAAGAATGGACACACCTCCCTTCCGAATATTTCAGATATTAGCCCTTATTCCTTAACAATTTCGTAGGTCATTGTGACCACCACACGAATAGTTTTCTCGATGGAGGTGGTGTCTAATGAACCGTAGTCGCTATCACCGACGGAGTCTTTGGCTTGAATTGAAAATGCACCCTGTGACGCGTCGATTAATGTGCCAATCTTACTTCCCGAACCTGAAACTAAAACATCAGCACGAGCGCGTGCATTTTTTGATGCAATCAAGAGTAGTTCTTTTTTCGAATCATCTACGTTGATTAATTTGTAAGCTAATAGTCTACGATCCAATTCAACATCATTTTCAAAGACAAAATCTTCACGCGAAAGCTTATCAACTAAATCAACGTTGGCAGATGTAATTTTGAAACGCTGAAAATAAATAAAATCAGGAACCGATCCGCGTGCATATTTGTCATATTCAATCGCAGCGGTTGTCTTGGTATTGGCTGGTTCTAATCTGACTTGTTCAATGGCCTCGATATTAATTTCGTCCTGTTTAAAGCCGTAATCGAGCAACTTTTTCTGGAAAATATCGCGTTGGGCAACAAAGGCTTTTCTACCAATCACTGCATCCGTACCTCGCCAAGTAATAATGTAGTTAATGATCGCTTGGTCTGATTTTACATTCTGAGTGGCCACACCTTTAACCATAATAGACGGTTGCATTTTTCTTACTTGAGCAATCGCCGTACTTAATTTTTCCGCTCCAATAATAAAACCAAGGGCTAAAGAAGCACCGAGTAAGAGAAAAGCTACACGTTGAGAGGTGGAAGAAGATTGCGACATAGGTAATCATTATACCAAGTCGGCAGACTCGAAGTCAAACTGTCTAATAAAATTATTTAAGACTTTTTGAGGTCGTACCCATCCTTGCGGTCGAGCATCGTCCAGCCCAACTCAGCGAGTTCCAGACGGAGACGATCGGCGGCAACGAAGTCCTTCCCCTGTTTTGCCGCCCAACGTTTGGCACCGAGCTCGGCGACATCAGCCGGAACACCTTGAGCAGGCGCCGATGTGAAAAGTTTGAGACCTAAGGCGTACAGAATTTTTGCTAAACCGCTCAAGTCTTGTCGGGCAGACTCAATGCTGAGCTCCGACTTGTCGGCTAAAACGGTAAAAATCTGACCCAGGCATCCAGGAATGTTTAAATCATTCTCCAGAATCGCCCAAGCGGGAGCAAATCGACCCCAAGAGGTTTGAATTTCCTGCTTCGTGGGGGCGGCAAACTCCTCTTTGGAGAATCCTGCTACCGTAAGAATCCTTTCGGCACCCTTTTCAATCTTACCAAGCGCCGAACGTGCATCTTCAAGACCCTTGATAGTGAAATTCAGAGAGCTGCGATAGTGTCCGGCGATTAGAGCAAAGCGAACTTCCATCGGGGTGTACCCCTTGGCCTTCAGGTCGTCCAATGTATACAGATTTCCCTTACTTTTTGACATCTTTTCGCCCTCCACCAGCAAGTGTGCACTATGAAACCAGTGAGCGGCAAAGCCGGGCACGCCCGTCGCACATTCACTTTGAGCGATTTCATTCTCGTGGTGCGGGAAGCATAAGTCGATTCCGCCACCATGGAGATCAAAAGTTACTCCTAAATGCTCGAGTGACATTGCCGAGCATTCGATGTGCCAGCCCGGACGACCCTCACCCCAGGGGCTGGGCCAGAAATTTGCACCGTCTTCAGGTTTTCTCGACTTCCATAGGGCGAAGTCCGAGGCCGACTCCCGATCGTACTCGTCAGAATCATTGGCCTCACCGGCACTATTCGTCGATTGGGTCTCTCGTTTTGAAAGATCCAAATGACTTAACTTACCATAATCGTGGCAGCTACTGACCTTGAAGTAAACCGAGCCATCTTTAGAGACGTAGGCATGACCTTTATCCACTAGTGCCTTAATCATAGCCACTTGTTGTGGAATGTGTGCAACAGCACTCGGTTCAACATGAGGCGTTAAAAGTCCGAGCGCTTCACAGTCTGCATGAAACTTATCGGTCCAAGTCTTGGTGAATTCAGATAATGTCTTCTGGGCAGCTTGAGCACCACGGATGGTTTTATCATCAACATCGGTGATATTTCTAACGTGCTTAACCTTTAAGCCATCAACTTCTAATGTCCGACGAAGAACGTCCTGCAGAATAAACGTCCGAAAATTGCCGATATGGGCTGGGCCATAAACCGTGGGTCCGCAGCAATACATACCAAACGAAGATTTGCCGGCCCTAGGTAATAAGGGACGCGTTTCGCGTGACATGGTGTCGTGCAGTAATACTGGCATGGTTACTAGTTAGATTAATCTTACCCCCATGGGCGAGAATGAATCGCTAGGGACGACCAGATGTCAGAAACGCCCAATGTAACCTACCTCCGGTCGGTTCAGCTAGTAATTTTATTTATCAGCCATTGCAGGATCGAAGTCGTGGTAAGCCAGGAATTGCTTAACCCCCTCCTCGCCCATGTAGGCTGACAATAATTTCGGATCGGTCTGAGTTAAGTCGACGACAATTAAACCGTCCAAGCAGCCACCGAATCCTTGATCCACGTTAAAGGCAATCAATCGACCATTTAGCTTTAAGTAATGTTTTAAAAGTACTGGCACTGCTTTAGCATCGTGTTCCAAGTCACTGACTAAACCGGAAACGTGTTCGAGATCGAACGCACAACGTTGCAGGACTTCGAGGTCGGCATCGCGTAGACTCATCGAACGTGGAGGATTTTTTGCACGGACGAGTGGCGCTAAATCTTCTGCGGTACGATTATGTTTTAAATAAGATAAAATTAAATCCTTCGAGGCCTGACCGTATTCCGGATTAATACTCACGGGGCCGAACAATAAATGGTACTGAGGAAATCTAACGACGTAACGTCCGATACCACGCCACAATAAAGGAAGGCTCGTGGGTTTACGTTGGTACTCCTCACGGATAAAGGAACGACCCATTTCCAGAGCAGGATCCATGCGGCGGAAAAACTCTCCCTTAAAATCAAACAAAGTAGCCGTATACATTCCATGTTTTCCTTTTTGCGGAAGAATGCGATTCGTCGGTCCCAAGCGATAACCACCCACAATCTTAGACTCTTTATCGTCCCATAAAATAAGTTGATCGTACCAATCATCAAAGGCATCGCGGTCGCAGTCTAATCCCGTACCCTCGGACACCGCACGAAAAGTGATTTCACGAAGTCGACCGATTTCCTTCATCGTATGCGGCAACTCGGAACCTAGGAAACGATAAATTTTAAAATCTCCGCTGGTTAATAAAAGATCTTCGGTAGGTAGACTTTCTAATTCTGCACGGATCAACTTGGGATTAATCGGAGCAATCACTTGCGCCCAATGACTTGTCTCCTTGGAGGTTTTTTTGTTCGGCTCGTCTTTTCGGTTCTGTAAAAGTTCGCAGCGTAGACGTAGAAAACTGGTCGCTTCTTCGTCATCAGGGTGATCTTCCAGTTGTGTATGATGAACTGCTTTTGCGGCGCGAAGTCTAATGACTTTCCCCTTTTTTGCATTGAACTCTCGGAGTAGCATTAAGGTGCGCAACTTAGAATGAATATAACCAAGCGAATGAAAAACAGTCGAGTTACTGCCTTCAATATGGAGTGGTAAAATCGAGGCTTTAGCGATACGCGCCATCCGCACTACTTGTGGCGACCATACTGGATCTTGTGCCTTCATCGCCCCGAAAGTGAAACTAGAGACCTCACCTGAAGGAAAAGTTAAAATCGCGCCGCCTGATTTTAAGTGACTAAGGATTCGACGTGTTCCAGCTAAGTTACCAAAATCCGCTTGATCAGGATTAAAAGGATTTACCTCGATTAACCACGGACGAATTCCGGGGATTTGTGCGAGCCAGCGATTGCCGACGACTAGAATATCCGATCGAACTCGCAGTAAAAAATCCATCGCTACAATCCCGTCAGCCAATCCATGCGGATGATTGGCCATCACGACTAAGGGACCTTCGCGAGGAATACGCGCGAGGCATGAGTCATGCCACGTCGAAGAAAGCTGTGCTTGCTCCTTAGCTGAGGCAAAGAAATCTGATCGTCCGGCAGCCACTACTCTTTCTAAAAAATCATCAAACTCTCGTGAGTTAAAAAAATTATCGAGCACTGGAGTCGCCCATCCCAGAGGCCCTAAGGCGGCCCTTAAATTTTGTTCGTTAGCTCCTCGACGCGAATTTGTCATCCTCTTGTATCCTATTATACTAATACCCTTTTTATGCGTCGAATGTGTGACAATCAGGTTTCATACAGTTAAATTCCGAAGAATTGTCGCGTATTTAATGTCGCAACAGCCGCAATCTCATCCGCCGGCAAATTAAGAATTTCCCCCGCTTTATCAGCAATCTCAGCTAAATAAGCAGAAGAGTTTTCCTGACCGCGTTTGGATTGCGGAGTTAAATAAGGAGCGTCGGTTTCGAGCATCAGGCGCGTAAGTCCCTGTGCCTTTAAAGCTGCGGTCACATTAGGGGCGTTAGGATAAGTAATCACAGCTGTGAATGACGCACGGCCTCCGCGCTTGTTTAACTCTTTTACACACTCAGGCCCCTCTGTGAAACAATGGAAGACAACTTTTTTCCAGTCAACATGGCTGTCATCAATCATCTTCACACAATCGTGAAAGGCGTGACGTGAATGAATGACGATCGGACAACCAAACTGATACGCTAATCTTAACTGCTGTTGAAAAGCACCCTTCTGCCAGTTCTTGATTTGTTCAGCTTCACTTGGATCTTCTGGCAATCGATAATAGTCTAATCCGATTTCGCCAAGGGCCACGGGCAACGTTTTGTCGGCGAAGTAGGGAGAAATAGCAGCAACCGTTTCTTCCCATCCTTCAGTGACATATCCTGGATGAAGTCCCACCGTGTAATGGATAAATTCAGGATATGATTCTGCAAGATTTCGATATTCGGTCCAGTCTGCCAAATCGGTGCCAATCGCAATCACACCTTCTAACCCCACGGTTTTGATTTCATTGAGCCATGACTCCACCTTACCCTTTTTAATATGAGAGAGCGGATGACAATGGGAGTCGAACAAACGCATTAATATGTAACTAATTTAGTAATCTTAAAAGTGCAACGATAGTAAAATTATTTTTCAAAACTTGTCATCAGGCATAATCTGCGAGTTATCAAAGTATGAACATTTGGCTAATGAAATCGGAACCCGATGAGTTCTCCATCGACGATTTACTGAAACGCAAAAAAGAGCCGTGGACGGGGGTGCGCAATTACCAAGCCCGTAATTTCATGAGATCTGCAAAGTTAAATGACGCTGTGCTCTTTTATCACTCTAATTGTGCTGAACCTGGAATCGTAGGCCTAGCCAAAGTTTCCAAAATCGCTTTCACCGACCCCACCCAGTTCGACCCGAAGTCTGATTATTACGATGCCAAATCAAATAAAGTCGATCCACGCTGGAGCTGCATCGAAGTGTCATTCGTCGAAAAATTTAAAAACGTTATTACCCTCCCCCTGCTTCGTGAGAATAAAAAGTTACGTAACCTTTTAATTCTACGCCCAGGCAATCGACTCTCGGTCACTCCCGTAGAGATGTCCGAGTATTTAGAAATCAAAAAATACTCTTAATTTTTAGTCGGTACAGCGGGGGCAACAGGGACAGCCTTCTTCTGCGGAACATACTTGGGATTTTGATCTGAACCTGGTGCTGCCGTCTTTAAATTAGGTGTTAAATCAGCCTTAGCATCACCGGTAGCGAATTTAATACCACCGACTAGAATCTGACGGAAAATCGGGTTAGTCCAAACGTCTTCACGGTGACCCATGGCCGTATAGAAAACACGACCCTTACCTTCAGCACGCGCCCAGCAATTAGGGAAGGCAGGACGCTCATACATGGTACCTTCCATCTTAGGTGAATCCATAACGGTGAGAACATGGATATCGTCCTTGAAGTCTTTGAGTGAATACCACTCCTCATTGAATGAAAAAGATTCACCCACTTTTTCGAAGCCAGGAAACTTAGGATCAATTACAATATTTTTTGCGACTTGTTGTTTTCCGTGAATGATGAATTCGCCGCCTAAAAAGTGAACATAGGGATCAGCTTTTTCACAATGATTTAAATAGCGCTCAGGACCTTTGTCGGCTTCGTTATCCGTATGGAACGTGTCTGACGCTGAGTGAACTCCGACAAAACCTTTACCCGCTTTTACGTAGTCAAAAATAGCCTGTTTGCCAGCAGCTGACATCGGTGGATTACCATCTTTACCTTTATCACACAAATCCCCCGTGGTATAAAAAATGAGAGCATCAAATTGTGCAAGATACTCGCTCGAGAATTTTGAACCATCTTTGGAGAATTCAAATTTCCAATTATTTTCAGCACCTAGTTTTTGTAATTCTTTTTCAGCAAAGCTAGGAGCACCGTCTTTCCAAGAAATCACAACGTGCTCATAACCACTCGACTTAGTAAAAAAGAGTAGCTTGCGCTGGGGGGCGTCAGCAGCCACCAAGGCCGAAGAACAAATTAGAAGTGTAGTTAAAAATTTCGTCATAAGGGTATGATGTATTACAGGTAAAACCGTTGAAGGTTTCAAGGAATCTTAGGCGGAATAACGCCAATCGACAATTTCAACCTGAATACTCTTTCGACCCTGCCAACGATTCCAGGCAAGTTTTACTGCCAAATCGACGGATTTACCCACCTCGGGAATTCGACTACTCATTCGCCATGCAATAAAGCTGAGTCGACGCTGGGCTGAGAGTGAGACCTGAAATCTTATGTTTCCTTCGCCAAATAATGTAGGAGTTTTATCAAAAACGAATCCTCTGACTCCAAAAATAGGCTCACTGTTAGATTCTCCGTAGGGTTGGAGTAATTCCATGTCATCGAGTAAACCTTCGTTAATTTCATTTAATTTTAACCAATGCGTGATATCTAAATCGCGACTATCAGTAACTAGATTTGTACTCTTTTTCTGCAACGCAACCGCGGCAGTAAATTTAGCGCGAAACTGTTCAACATCCGATGCAGCAAGCGAAACACCAACGGCCATCGGATGGCCACCGTAAGTTTTTAAAATGTCGGCACAGGAATTAAGTGCCTCCACTAAATTTACTCCCGGGACACTCCGACCCGAACCTTTGGCGATATCACCTTCTTTTCCTAGGACAATCACCGGACGATCCAGGGCACGACAAATCTTACCTGCCGCAATGCCTACGACGCCTGGATGCCAGTCGCCAAATAAAACATAGCCCTCTTGCTCCCCCATTGATTTTGCCTGCTCTGTGGCATCATCGGTCACGCGTTTATCAATCTCCTGCCTTTCGCGATTAATTTGATCGAGCAACTCTGCATCGCGTTCAGAATCTTCAACGGTTTCCGCGAGCAGCAAGTTCAGTGGCAGTGAAGCATCCGCTAATCGTCCACTCGCATTGATTCGGGGACCGATTCGGTAGGAAACATCCACTGAGCTCAATATCGCACCCGGCTCCATTCCACTCACTGAAATTAAAGCTCTAACCCCCGGACGTTTCGCTTCACTCAAAGCCCGCAGACCATGAGCGGCTATGATGCGATTTTCCGTCAGCAGCGGAACCAAGTCAGCAATCGTCCCTAAAGCCGCTAAGTCGAGATAGTCTTTGACTGCGATGTTGGTGCCACGTGGATCGCCCGCTAAACGTAATACTTTTAATATTCCGTGGATTAATTTGAAAACCAATCCGGCCGTACACAACGTTTGCCAAGGAACTTCGGCCTCATCGTTTACTCTCGGATTAACCAGAATACAGTCCGCGGGTGCTGACTTCGCAACGTGGTGGTCGACAACAATCACTTCCACGCCATTCGACTTTAAAAACTGGATTTCGGAAACAGAGTTAGTACCACAATCTAGAGCGATAAATAATTCAGGCTGCGCTTCTTTCACAACTCGTTCCAGTGCCGCCATAGTCAGACCATAGCCTTCTTCTAATCGGCGAGGCACGAAAGCGGCTGGCTCGGCTCCGAGTCGACGAAGAAGATGCACCAACATTGCCGTGCTGGAAACTCCGTCCACATCGTAATCACCCAAGAGAGCGATACGTTGTTTTTGACTAACGGCTAAGAGAATTCTTTCTGCCGCGACACGCAGGTTTCCGACCGCAAACGGATCGGAGACATGAGAAAGTTGCGGACGTAAATGTTGTTCAGCCTGCGACTCATCTGTGAACATGCGTGCTAATACATGAGCAACCGGTTCAGAGATTCCTAAACTAGATGCAATACGTTGGGCCAGCCCACCGTCTGCAGCTCGATATAACCAAGCGGCCATAAGAGTAATATTTAGGCGTCAGATCCAGCCTCCCATGAGTAGCGACGAGGGCGTTCCGCTGAGTCTACACCTTTGCGTTCACCCTTGTGCCACCAATAGAAAATCGGACTTGCGATGAAAATGGAAGAGAAGGTTCCCGTGAGTACACCGTAGATGAAAACTTCGCCGTAAAGACGAACATCACCTGCACCGAATGCCCACAAGGCAACCGCACACAGGAAGACAGTGGATGAAGTCAGAATCGTACGTGACATGGTTCGGTTAATCGCGAAGTGGATAACATCACTCAACGAACGGGTCGGATTATTCTCTAACTCTTCCCGGATACGGTCGAAGACCACAATGGTATCGTTCACTGAATAACCGATAATCAGTAAGATAGCAGCAATCAGTGCGGCATTAAACTGTCCCCCGAAGAAGACGAACAGCGCGACCGTCATGAGGACGTCGTGCAACGTTGCCACGAATGCAGCGATACCGAAGCCCGTCTCGAATCGTAACGACACGTAAATACCGATACCGAGCAGTGCTAAAATAACGGAGAGTATCGCATTGATGCGTAATTCATTACTGACGGAACCTCCGATCGCTTCACGCACTAATAAGATTTTATCCGTAGGAGCTTGAGAATCGTTTAAGATTTGCGGGTAATCTTTCTTAATCTGATCTACAATTTTCACTAAATTAGCGAAGTCGGGCTTTCCGTGATCCTTGGATAATTCAGTTTCAATACGGAGTCGCGTCTCACCTCCACCAATCGGCTTCTGAACGGTTACCGTCGTGTCAGGTAAACCGGCTGCGGTAGCGATTTGCACCACTTTATTAGTGTCTACTTTGACTGAGTTATTAATCGCAATCATCGTCGATTCACCCCCTCGGAAGTCCTTACCAAAGGCATCTTTTCCTTTATAAGCGAGTTCGCTAATACCGAGCGCGATGATCAGCCAAGAAACAATAAAAGCCCCGCGTGCATACTTTAAGAACTGAATATTCAGAGTGTGTTTAAATACGGGGAGTCCAAACATACGACTCATGATTCCATTCTCTAAGGCAAACTCTTGAATACCACGGCAAGTTACCAAGGTAGTAAAGAGTGTGGTGAAGATACCGATAATGAGAGTAATACCGAATCCGCGAACGGGACCCGTACCCATAAAGACTAGAATAACGGCTACTAATAAGTGAGTGAGATTGGCATCTACAATTGTCCACATCGCTCGATTGTACCCTTCGCGTAATGAAGCCGCGCGATCTTTACCCACCCGGGCTTCTTCACGAACACGCTCAAGGATTAAGATATTAGCATCCACGGCCATACCCAGAGTTAAGACTAACGCCGCCACACCAGGTAGGGTAATCGTAGCTCCAAGATAAGCCATCGCGCCCAACATAAGGAATAAATTCAATATCATACCGATAACCGCGATGAAGCCGCCCCACACATAAAAACCGACCATGAATAAAATAACCAAACCCACAGCTACCACAGATGCGATAACGGATTTATCTTGAGCATCTTTCGCGAGTGATGGACCGACGGAAGTGACATCTTGAGTGATCAACGGAAACTCCAACGGATTATTTAAAACGTTAGAAAGATTAATCGCTTCTTCGCGGGTAAAGGAACCGGTAATCGTTGCACCCGTACTACGAATAGCCTCGCGCACGGTTGGGGCAGATTGCAACACACCATCCAGCACGACTGCTAATTGTCCGAGTGAATTGGTGCGACCATTAGCTTCCGCAATTTTTGCCGTCATATCACCAAACTTCTGCGAACCTTCATTCGTAAACTTCATATCAACGTAGAACGACATACCATCATCGGAACGCGCCGAGGATGATTTAATAATGGCGCCCGTGGCATCTGCACGTTTACGAACATAATATTTAGAAACGCGTGTCTCTCCAGTACGTCGATCAACATTGCGCTCGGTTAACACTTCATAAACCGCAGTCGCCCCATTTTCGTCTTCCAATGATTTCGTCGAACGTTCGCGTTCATCATCCAACGGACGTTGACCACGATACACCTGTCTAAACTCGAGTTTCGCAGGTTTCTTCAGCGCATCAATCACATCGGGATTATTGGCTGCGTCTTCACCGGGAAGTTGGATTTCTAAAGATAAATCACCCACCGGACGTAACACGGGCTCAGCAACGCCAAACTGATTGACTCGCTGTTCCATCACTTGGACCGCTTGGTTGACCATTTCAGCATGCGAAACATTCGAAGTATCTTTCGAGGATTTTCCTCCCGTCTCAGCACCAGTCGGATCGACTTTAAGGGTAAACGAAACTCCCCCTTGTAAATCTAGACCTAATTTCAAACGTCCCTGCGAACGGAGTAACAACTGTTTTAAAACGATGGCATTTCTCTTATTCTGATCAGGCTCACGAATAAAATCTTTTTCATTGAAAAAGAAGGGTCGTAAATCAACGGCCGTGGCTCGGCCTTTACCTTCACCAATATCACGCAGTGCCTGATAGTAAGAAACGGCTTTTTGGTCAGCAGCAACTGTGCTGATTTTACTATTCGCTACGCGTGTTTTGGCCTCTGAGTGAATTTTGGCAAATTCAGCTGATTGGTTAATTACCTGCGTAGGTACGAATTCTTCGAGTGGGGTTGGAGCGATTGGATAGAACTCATAAATGGCACATGCCAGTGCAACTAATGAGACGCCAACCTTCCAGAACCAGGTCCTGGATATCATAATAATTTTATAGTTAGAGGTTAGGCCGAAATTACTTTGGATTCATCCGATGCTAAACCTGCAACGGAACTTTTATGAATCGTCATCTTACCACTGTCTAACTCGATCGTAACACGCGAATCAGTGATGTGGGTGATGCGACCGTAAATTCCCGTGGATGTCATAATCTCCTGACCTACTTCCAATTGTGATTGCAGTTTTTCGCGTTCCTTTTGCGCCTTACGTGCAGGAGCAAAAAGGAAGAAATACATCGCAGCAAAAAGCAGTGCATACCCGATTAAGGGTAAAAACGGATTGGGCGTTGCATCAGCTGGTGCGGCTGGTGCGGCTTCCGCGATGTAAGCGAACAGGGCGTGAGGGGTGGTTTTCATATTTGTTTATTGGAAAGGGGTTAAATGAAGGAAGAACCCCCTTAATTGCCGAAGTGTGACAAAAAGGCAAGCCCCAGCTACTTGGATTGGTTTTGCGTTACTGAAGAATAGTCCTCAATGTGAACAACTAATTCCATGAAAGAAGCCAAACCAGAGGCAACGGTCAAACCGCCCTCTTCTCCTATTCAGCAAATCACACTTGCTTCGACGATCACGGCACTGGGGGTTGTTTTCGGTGATATTGGAACCAGTCCACTTTACGCATTTCGTGAATGTATCCGGAACGGCCTGCACGAGGGTGCTACGCCCGTCCAAGTCATCGTCCCCGCACTCTCTCTCATCATTTGGTCACTCATCCTTGTCGTAACGGTAAAATACGTCTTATTTATGATGGACGCCAATGACGATGGTGAAGGCGGTATCATGACCCTCGTCTCACTCGCCTCTAAAAATAGCGACGAAGAAAAAACTAAGCCGACGTTAGATAATCCAACCAATAAACCCAAGCATCGTAATGTGCTCGTCTTACTCGGCGTTTTTGGAACTGCTCTGTTATTTGGCGACGGTGTGATCACTCCAGCGATTTCGGTTTTATCCGCACTCGAAGGTGTTAAAGAACAAACCGCAGCAAGCTCCGGCCTGATTCGCTATTTTATTCCCGTCACCGCTGTCATCATTTTAATCGGTATTTTTGCTATCCAGAAGCGTGGTTCAGGAAAAGTGGGTATGTATTTCGGCCCCATCACACTCCTGTGGTTCATCGTTATTGCCGCAACGGGTGTAAACTCCCTCTACCAACACCACCAAGAGTCACTGTTAGTTTATGATGCTTTCAATCCGATGGTAGCTATCGATTTCTTAGTCAATAACCCAGGAATCGGGATTGTTGTATTAGGAGCGGTCTTCCTCGCAGTCACGGGAGCTGAAGCACTCTACGCCGACATGGGGCACTTCGGACAAAAGCCGATACGCGCGGGTTGGTACTTCATCGTCTTCCCTGCCCTCATTTTAAATTACCTCGGACAAGGAGCCTGGGCTATTGCTAACCAATCACAAATTCTCACTGGCGCCTATAATCCATTTTATAATATGGCCCCGTCTTGGTCACAAGTTCCTCTCGTCGTAATCGCAACCATGGCAGCCATCGTCGCCTCGCAAGCTCTCATCGCTGGCGCATTCTCTACCACGGTCCAAGCCATCCAATTAAACTTCTTACCTCGGATGCGTATTTCCTATACCTCGGATCAAGAGTCGGGACAAATCTATATGCCGGTCGTAAACTGGCTGCTCCTGATCGGCTCTGTTTTCTTGGTGCTTCAATATAAATCCTCCGAAAATTTAGCGAGTGCTTACGGTATCTCCGTCTGCGGCACGATGCTCATCACCACAATTTTATACGCTCAATACTTACATAAAATTAAAAAATTTCCGATTGCCACATCCTACGTGATTGTCTCTCCGATTTTAATGATGGAGGTTTTATTTATCAGCGGAAACGCGACTAAGATTTTCGAGAACGGCTGGCTCCCTCTCGCCGTTGGCTTCGTGATCTATTATATCATGTCAGTCTGGAATAAAGGTCGCATCGCCATGCGCAGTAAACTCGCAGAAGCCGAGAAAAATGATGACTTTAAATTCTTTATCGAGAGCGTTGAAGAGCGTTTCAAAGCTGGAAAATTGAGTCGGGTTAAAGGCACCGCCGTCTACCTCTCCGGCGGAAATAACTCGGTCCCCATGGCCCTCGCCCACAATCTCAAACATAACAAGGTTCTCCACGATCACATTATCGTGGTTACCCTCACCGTAGATGATTCCCGTGCCTTTGTGAGAAATGAAGATCGCGTCTCCATCACCACCCATGGACTCGGATTCGCGCTTATGGGCAATCGAAACGAGTTTCCTCCTGTCATGAGAATTAAGGGAAGTTTTGGTTTCCGCGAAAAGCAAGATATCTACCCGATCCTCGACGCCGCCTACAAAGAGCTTGGAATTGAACCTAATCCGATGGAAGTCACGTATTTCCTCAGTCGCGAAACGATTGTGCGCGCAGAAAAAAATATTTCACTCAATACGGTCCAAGAGAAATTATTCGAAGTGCTCAATCGCAATGCCCTCTCCGCTACGGCTTACTTCAACCTCCCTCCTGGTCGAGTGGTTGAATTGGGTATGCAGGTTGAACTGTAAGCTTACTTCTTCGACGCTTTGCTCTTAGCAATCAAGTCGTAGAAGTGATCAAACAAGACATCGGCATCGTTCGGACCAGGCCCTGCTTCTGGGTGATATTGCACCGAAAACACTGGCTTATCTTTCAGACGTAATCCGGAAACGGTACCATCATTCAAATTCACTTCAGTCACAATCGCACCACAACGTTCAAGCTCTTCAGGCTTCGAAGCAAAGCCGTGGTTCTGTGCCGTGATGGAAACTCTACCCTCTTCGGTATTTTTGACCGGTTGATTTCCACCGCGGTGTCCAAACTTTAATTTGTAAGTAGAGGCACCAATGGCATGCGTGATGATTTGGTGACCCAGACAAATTCCGAAAATGGGGTAAGACTTAATTAAATCGGACACCGCTTCGTGTGCATACTTCAAGGCTGCTGGATCTCCAGGTCCGTTCGAAAGAAAAACACCATCAGGATTGTAAGCCCTAATTTCTGAGGCAGGTGTCGTGGCAGGGAAAACTTGTACGTCGAAACCCGAATCCACTAAGCGACGAAAGATGGATGTCTTTGCACCAAAGTCATACGCAGCAATCCGGTACTGCACGGGCTTATTCTTAGGCTTATTTAAATGGGTTCCAACTACGGTGAAAGGCTTACAGTCGCCCGCGGTCTTATTAAAATTATAAGCTGCTTTGCAGGTAACGTCTTTAACGAAGTCAGCTCCCACGGTACCCGTCCAAGCGCGTGCACGTTTCAATGCTTCTTCATCAGAAATAGCTTCCGTTGAAAGACAGGCTTTCATCACCCCTGCGGAACGAAGTTTTTTAGTTAAGGAACGAGTGTCGATTCCTTCAATTCCAGGAATACCAAATTTCTTCAACCATGTGCTGAGATCTGTGGTCGCTCTCCAATTAGAAACAATCGGCGAAAGTTCACGGACGACAAATCCAGCGACATGAGGACGAGCGGATTCAAAATCATCTTCATTCACTCCGTAGTTTCCAATCTGCGGAGTTGTCATCGTCACAATCTGTCCAAAGTAAGACGGGTCCGTGAGGATTTCTTGGTAGCCCGTCATGCTAGTATTGAAAACAACTTCACCGCATAAGGTCTTCTCTGCGCCAAATGCCCGACCCCGAAGAATGGTTCCATCTTCAAGAGCGAGAACTGCGTGGCGATTCATGAGTCCGTTTTGAAAGGCGGATAGCCCTCGGAGTGAAGCAAAAAAGAAATTATTTTTCAAAAACCCAAACCTGGGTCACCACCCAAGGGAGCCGGCGGACGTGCCCGAGCATCCAAAGAGTCGGCCATGTAAGGCTTATGCACCTGCCAACCAGCTCGGTACGGCGCTCCGTTCGCTTTCACGAAATCAGTAATTGCCTTTAAAATTGAGGAATCAGCCCGACGCGACCACTCAGGGTGCAGCCAGACACTATCGGCCGACCATCGACCGCCCACCGCAGCCGTCCACTTTTCAGCGGAGTCAACCGACTCGATGATCAACTTAACCTCGTCAGCCTTCGCCAACGACTCCGCCACAGGCAACTTGGCCCATTTAGGACTCACGGTGACCCAATCGAATCCTTCAGGAATCGTATAGGCGCCACAGGTCTCTAAATGCACCTTAAGTTTGGCGGCCTTCATCGCACTCACCAAAGGAACTAAATCATGCACGCAAGGCTCTCCACCAGTGATGACGACAAAATCAGGTTTCGATTCTCCAGCTTCCTTCGCCAGTTCATCAGGTGATGCCTTGCGAATATTTTTTGGTACATACTGCGGATGCCAAGTAGAAGCAGAATCACACCATGTGCATTTTACCGGACAACCTTGCAGACGGATAAAAAAAGCCTTTCTGCCCAGGTGCACACCTTCACCCTGCCAACTCAAGAAGGTTTCATTGACCGGATAAAGTTCAGCCATGATTAGACGTCGGGCTGATACCGAGCAGAATTTTTTGAGTCTTCGTAGAGATGGACTGAAATTAACCACGCTCGTCCCTGCGACTCTTTACGCACCATGGGATCCAGTGTATCAAATAAAAACTGTGCAATGCCTTCAGTTGAGGCAGATGGAACAATCAGTGGCTTAAAAAGTTTATGATGATTTTTCAAAAGTGCTTCGCGCTCAGGATCGTCCGCGGCAAACAAACAGGCGTGATCGAGATTTTGATCAATCCAAGTTTTGATATAAGCCAGACCTCCAAAATCGACGACGAAGCCACGCTCATCGAGTTGCTTACATCCAAACTCTAAACCGATACCCCAGTTGTGACCGTGAATGAATGCGCAATTCCCACTGTGCCGGTGCTGACGATGGGCAAAGGGAACATCTCGATAAACTTTAGTGCAGGTAAACATCTGACTCCCCCGAATTAGAGCCGTCCCCTCCCACCCCGCAAGGCACTTTATTAAAAGCCCTAAAAATAGCCATAAAAGAGGCCTGTCGCATTGTATTACGACAGGCCTCTGAAGTGCTATGAACTAAGTTAACTTAGAACGTATGCAATAAACCGAACGACCAAATCGCCGTAGCATGCACGGGATTAACCAGTGCACCGGTCGACTTGCTTGCGTAGTTCGTTGTTTTAACAGGCTCGCTATAAAACACGTAAGCGCTCGAAGACGGACTAAACTTATACGTCAGACCAGCAGCGAGAATTTGCTGCAAGCCTGCACTCTCTAAGTCCTCCGCATACGTGGCGTCTACAGTGCCTTGAATATTCTTATCGCGATACTGTCTTAATAGGGTGCCTTGTAAGGACAACGCTAACGACTCACTCAGCTTGTATCGAAGTCCCGCGGTTAAAGACAATGTTGTTCCTGGACGGAAGTAGGTGTCAGAAATGACCGAGCCCTGTCCTTGGACTTGTAAGAATTCGGTGAGACTATCGGTCGCTAAACCGAAATCTTTTCGAATCCCCAAGAGCACATCCGTTGATCCAGTACCTGGTTGTAAATAACGACGAGGCACAAACATAACGAGATCATCTTTTCCTGTAGGTAATTTAATTCCTGCAGAAACATTATAACCTTCCCAGGCAGCTCTGGTCGCAATCGTGATATCACCGAGGCCAACAACTTTACCCAAACCTGCTGCGGTTTCAGTCGAACGATCAATCCGTGGCACGGAAATCGAAACGTTCTGACCGAGCAGCTGAGTTTCAATCGTCGCTAGGATATTACGATGAACAGCCGTGAAGTGTGCATGTGCACCATCATTGCGCTCGTCCTGATTAATGTAGTCGTAACGTAAATCTAAGGTGTACGCCCCTGCTTGCGCAGTGGGACGCTCAGCCAGATTATCGACACAGACTTTAACGCAACCGCACGGACAGGCCTGAGCAGTGGTCAAGACTCCTAAGGCAAGGAATCCGAGAATGGCAGCCGGCGTTGAGCGAACTAGCGAAACAAAGAAATTACTTATGGTGATTAGCACGACATAAAACAGTTCATGTTGAGGCCGCTTTCAAATGAAAACATATCGCGGTCGTCCTTATCAGCCTAACTAATTTAGAGGATTAACTTTGATAGACAGTCAGGTCAGGCACACCGGCCAACTTAAAAGCTTCTTTACGCTCCACACAGGTTCCACAACGTCCGCAATGAGTATCACCGCCGACATAACAAGACCAGGTAAGTTCCATGGGGACTTTTAATTCTGCGCCGCGACGAACAATCGCCGTCTTATCCATTTTCACAAAGGGTCGCTCCAACGATACTTCATGCCAATCAGCCAAGCGAATGGCCGCATCAAGTGCTTCAGCAAAAGCCGGACGGCAATCAGGATAAATTGCATGATCTCCACTGTGTGCACCATAAGCCACGGTCTTCGCCTTCAAAGAAATTGCCCAAGAAGTTGCTACCGAAATAAATAACATATTTCGATTTGGGACCACGGTCGCCTTCATCGAAAGTTCTTCATAATGCCCCTCGGGCACAGCCACCTTTTGATCTGTGAGTGCATTGGCACCAAACAAGGGAGCGAATGCACGTAAGTCAGCGACCTGATGTTTAACTTTATAAAATTCGCAGAGTTTTTTGGACGCTTCAATTTCTCGACGGTGACGCTGCCCATAATCCACAGTCAATGCATACACTTCTCTCCCCTCTGAAAGTAAATGTGCCAATAAAACCGTTGAATCGATTCCTCCGGAATGAATGACGACGGCTTTTTGCATGAAGTGAAATAAACTATTTCGAACGCCCAGAGCGAGAAACTTTAATCCAAGCCTTATGGTGGTCGATATAAGCTAAGGCAAAACTCTCAGCCGCACGCATCTTTTTAGCTTCGGCCGACTTCTTATCGCGCAACCCAGCCAAGTGCAGCCAACCATGCGCAACATAAAGACTCACTTCTTCCTCAAAAGTATGCCCGTGGGCTTTAGCCACTCGCTTAGCTTGATCCAAGTTAACGCAAATTTCTCCAGCAAAAGGCTCTAACGGATGATCTTCACCCACAAACGTGATCACATCCGTCACAGTTGGATCGTTCATAAAATCCTTATGAATTTTTTTAATCTCCGCATCATTTACAAAAACAACCGAAATATCTCCGACCGGACAAACATAGGACTTCGCAGTGTCTAAAGTTTGGATGAGTTTAATCACACTAGAACTTACCACTTTAATCGACGGATGCCGTACCGCTACATCTACGACTCTTAATTTATTTTTGGACTTCATTTATTTAATCTCATCGAAAACAGGCTTCAATCTTAACCACAAATCATCCAGCGCTTGTGGTAAAACATGCGTGTCGGCCACCACCGGCATAAAATTGTGATCTCCATCCCAGCGTGGAACGATGTGAAAATGTAAATGCGTCGGAATTCCTGCACCCGCGGCGCGACCTAAGTTTATGCCCATATTGAAACCCGAAGGCGTCATGACCTTTTGTAACACCGACTGACATTTAACCAGCAAGTCCATCATTTCAGCACGCTCGCCAACGGTGAGTTCAGCTAATTGCCCCACTTCACGAATCGGCAAAACCATTAAGTGCCCTGGATTATAGGGAAAATTATTTAAAATAACAAAACAGGTAGGACCGCGATGGAGAATCAGTGACTTCTGATCATCACCCGAGGCCAATAATGCAGCAAACGGACTAGTCTCATAGGAGTCTTTGCGACTTTGAATATACTTCATTCGCCAGTAAGGATGTAAGTGTTCGGACATATTAAATTTTAGAAAATTCCTCTGGGTATAACGCGTGCTAGCACCTGTCAAATAACCCTCCACCCCCACTCTAGGCAAGTTCCCTCTCCAAATCCTTGCCAGCATCGCCCCAAGTCTCCTATCTGCTCATATTCATGGAACACTCTCAAGGAGCCTACGACTTTACCGCCTTCGAACAGCGCTGGCAGGCCTATTGGAAAAGTCATTCCACTTTCCGTACCGAACCTTCAACCTGCGGAAAACCCAAATACTACGTCCTCGATATGTTCCCGTACCCCTCAGGTGCAGGCTTACACATCGGACACCCCGAAGGTTACACGGCTTCAGATATTTTAGGACGTTATAAATTAGCCCAAGGTTTCAACGTTCTCCACCCGATGGGCTGGGACGCCTTCGGACTTCCCGCCGAACAACACGCCATCGCCACCGGTGAACACCCGGCTATCCAGACTCGCAAAAATATCGATAACTTCCGTCGCCAACTTCAGATGATCGGCTTCGGCATCGATTGGGACCGCGAACTTTCCACCACCGATGAAAAATATTTCCGTTGGACGCAGTGGATCTTCTTAAAGCTTTTCCGCCACGGCCTCGCCTACGTTTCCGAAAAACCTGTTTGGTTCTGTCCCGCTCTCGGCACCGTTCTCGCAAACGAAGAAGTTCTTAACACCAAAGAAGGCCCACGCTCTGAACGCGGCAACCACCCAGTCGAACGTCGCCCCATCCGCCAATGGGTCCTCCGCATCACCGCCTACGCCGATAAATTAATCGAAGGACTCGATCAACTCGATTGGCCCGACTCTACCAAGCGCCTCCAAAAAAATTGGATTGGAAAATCCGAAGGTGCCGAAGTTAAATTTGAATTAGCCGATATTCCTAACGAAAGCCTCACGGTTTTCACCACCCGACCTGACACACTTTTCGGCGCAACCTACATGGTCGTCGCCCCTGAACACCCTCTCATCAGCAAACTAACCACAGCTGCACAAAAAGCGGATGTCGATGCATACGTCGCTGCAGTTCGCAATAAATCCGACCTCGAACGTACGGATCTCGCTGATAAGAAAAAAACGGGTGTCTTCACTGGTAGCTACGCCATCAATCCCGTTAACGGAAATAAAATTCCTGTCTGGACCGCTGACTACGTTCTCATGAGTTATGGTACGGGTGCTATCATGGCCGTCCCTGCTCACGACACTCGCGATTGGGAATTCGCCAAAGAATTTAATTTACCGATTATTCAAGTCGTTGGATCGAAAGAACCGATCGACGTTCAAGAAAAACCATGGACCGAAGAGGGTCCGATGGTGAACTCGGGCCCATTCACAGGTCTTTCCGCCAGCGAAACAAAAAAGAAAATCACCGCTGACCTCGCCGCTAAAGGCCAAGGTAAACTGGCTGTTAATTTTAAACTCCGCGACTGGCTCTTCTCTCGCCAACGTTACTGGGGCGAACCTTTCCCGATTCTTTGGATTTCAAAAACGGATTACGCAAAAATTCCAGCTGACTCCGAAATCCGTGAGTTCCTTCCGAAAGAACCCGTCACCTGCCAAATCAACGGAGTCGAAGTTTGCGCCGTGCCGCTAACATCTAAACAGCTCCCACTTACTTTACCTGAAGTTAAATCGTATCAGCCTTCACCGACCGGAGATTCACCTCTCTCCAAAGAACCTGAATGGACCGAGGTGTGGTACAATATTTCCAACGGAGAAACTGTTGCTCAATCGAAGCCACAACCCGGACCACTCTGGATCAAAGCCTCGCGCGAAACTAACACCATGCCTCAATGGGCTGGTTCATGCTGGTATTACCTCCGTTATCTCGACCCACAAAATACGAAGGAATTAGCATCCGCTGAAAATCTTAATTACTGGGGCAATCCCGATTTCTACATCGGCGGAGCTGAACACGCCGTCCTCCACTTACTCTACGCACGCTTCTGGCATCGCTTCCTTTACGACATCAAAGTCCTCCCGACTCCTGAACCATTTAAAAAGCTATTTCACCAAGGACTTATCCTCGGTGAAGACGGCGAAAAAATGTCCAAGAGCCGTGGCAATGTCGTGAATCCAGATATTATTGTCAAAGAACACGGCGCCGATGCCTTGCGCATGTACCTGATGTTCCTCGGACCTCTCGAAGCGTCCAAGCCTTGGAACACCGATGGCATTTCAGGTATCACTCGTTTCTTACGTCGCCTCTGGCGTCTCGCGATTGATGAGACCACCGGAAATATTTCTAATAAGATTAATGACGGCGCCAATGAAACCGAGGAACTCGTTCGCGAACTGAATCGTACCATCAAGAAAGTCGGTAATGATATTGAGACGCTCCAATTCAACACGGCGATTTCTCAAATGATGATCTTGATGAATGTCGCCGAAAAGTCTCCGACCTTAAAACGTTCAACGGTCGAAGACTTTACTCGCGTCGCCGCACCTTTCGCCCCTCACCTCTGCGAAGAAATCTGGCAACGCCTCGGTCATAAAGAAAGTATTACTCAAGCAGGCTGGCCTAAATTCGATGAATCGAAACTTGTCGAATCCACCGTCGATGTGGTCTTCCAAGTGAACGGCAAAGTACGCGCCACAACTAAGGTCGATAAGAATATTTCCAAAGAAGCACTGGTCGCTCTCGCTAAAGCTGATCCCGCAGTACAAAAGTTCATTGATGGAAAACCCATCATCAAAGAAATCATTGTTCCAGGTAAGTTGGTAAACTTCGTCGTCGCCGGATAATCAAACTATCTGCCCACAAAAAAGGCCTCCGAAATGGAGGCCTTTTCTTTTGATTAATCTACCCGTTAGATTTGAGCCTTCTCTAAGCGAGGCAACATGAAGTGGTGAATCGCAAAGGCTACCACGTAAGCAAATGCACAGAAGGTGAAGAGAATTGCATAGCCATTCGAAGATACGTCGAGAATACGACCCGCAACGATTGGGAAAATCATTCCACCAATCGATCCTGCCATACCACCGAGCCCACTGGCTGAGGCAACAGCATCACGCGGGAAGGTTTCTGATACCGCAGCATAAAGGCTGGCTGACCAAGCTTGGTGAGCCGAGGCTGCAAATCCAATAAGGAACACCGCTTCCCACATGCCTAAACCTCTGACGAAGAAAATAGGCAATGAACAGAGGGCGAAGAATAACAGAGAGACTTTTCTAACTGTCACCATATCGTATCCACGCTCCGCAATTTTCTTAACGGCCCAACCTGCAAAGATACTTAATACGGTAACAATGCCGTAGAGAGTAACTAAAGGTAAGCCCATCGCCTTGATATCAAGGTGTTGTTCCTTCTTAAAGTAGTCAGGCAACCAAATTAAATAGAACCACCAAACGGGGTCGGTTAAGAATTTGGCAATCATGTAGGCCCAAGTTTGTTTCACACGCAAAAGACTTGCCCAAGGAATTTGGCGTTCAGGTGCGACTTCTTCTTCAGCGAGTTGTGGAGCCTTCTTGTAGAGTGGTATCCAGAAAAGAATCCAAACCACACCCAGTAAACCTGCCACTACGAAGGTGGATCTCCATCCGTAAGTAACAGCCAAAATAGGAATAACCGCTGGAGCAATCAGTGCGCCGATGTTCGAACCCGAGTTAAAAAGAGTATTGGCAAATGCACGTTCGGCACGAGGAAACCACTGAGCTGTAGTTTTGATTGCCGCCGGGAAATTGCCACCTTCACCAATACCCAGTGCTATACGAGCGTAATAGAAACCCGAGATTGAACCCACTAGCGCGTGACCAGCCGCAGCTGCCGACCATGCCAAAATTGATACCGAATAACCAATTTTCGTTCCAAAACGGTCAATAAACCAACCAAAGCCAAGTAGACCAAAAGCATAGGCGCCCTGGAATGCAGAATTGACCATGCCGTACTGCTCGTTCGTCCAATGTAACTCATTATCGAGCATCGGCTTTAATAAAGCCAAGATTTGGCGATCGATATAATTGATCGTGGTTGCGAAAAACAGGAGGGCTAAAATCACCCAGCGATAGGGAGATGCCGCAGGGGCTGAATTAGGGGCGTTATTCATGGGTAACTCTAATAAACAGAGGGATTTTTTCGTGTCGACCTTATACTTTCTTTGACTTTTGAAGCCGACTTAGGTTGGATTAAAACGACACTATGAAGCCACGTATCCTCCTCACAACCACCTCATTCCAAGACACCCCAGGCGAACACCATAAAATGTTAGCCGCCACAGGTTGGGAAGTTGTCACCGCTCGCGGACCTTTAAGCGAAGCCGACACTTTAGCTTTAATGGGGGATTTTGACGGATACATCTGCGGCGACGATATGATCACCCAAGCGGTAATCGATAAAGCCCTCCCCCGCCTCAAGGTCGTCAGTAAGTACGGTATCGGTGTTGATAAGATCGACGTAAAGTACCTCACCTCAAAAGAAATCCCCCTCCTCTTCACTCCTGGCGTTAATCACACCACCGTTGCTGAACACACCTTCCTTCTTCTTCTCGCTCTCGAAAAGAATTTCTACTTCCACACCGACTCCACTCGCTCAGGCGGTTGGAAACGTAAAACGGGGCGCGAACTTCTCGACAAGACCATCGGTATCATCGGCATGGGCCGCATCGGTAAAGAAGTCGCCATCCGCGCTCGTGCCTTCGGCATGAAAGTCGTCGGCTTCGATTTATACTGGGATGATAAATTTGCCGCTCAATACGATGTTCAACGCGCCGCCACCATGGATGACGTATTCGCCGTATCTGATTACCTTTCACTCCACACTAATTTAACTCCCGAAACACGTGACCTCATCTGCGCTAAGAATATCGCCAAGATGAAGAAAGGTGTTCTCATTCTTAACTGTGCACGTGGTGAAATTGTCCACACCGACGACATCGCTGCTGCTCTTACGTCCGGTCAAGTAGGCGGATATGGTACTGACGTTCTCGATGAAGAACCACCTCGCGCAGATCACCCTCTCACCAAACTTCCTAACTGCGTCGTAACTCCACACATTGGCTCACGCACCGCCGAAAGCGTTCAACGCCAAGCCGTCGCCGCTGTTACTAATTTAATCAAAGCGATGCATGGCGAAGAGCCGCTCGCTCAAATTAACAAAGAAGTAAAAGTTAAAAAAGTCGTCTAATTTTCTTTATCTAAATTATAACTACCATGTCCGAAGTATTTCACGTTGTTCCCACCGAAGCTCATGAAGCTCTCGTCAGCGCTGCTTACATGCATCGCGGTTTCGGTGCTACCGAATCAGCACAAGCTGCGAAGATGTCCTCCATGGCTACTCGCCACGGTATTCGTACTCACAATGCGATCAAAGCATTACACCTAGACGAACTCTTCGGTTCAAAAGTCGGCGGCTGCACACCTAACGCTTCCGTCGTTAAAAAATCTTCACGCTTCGCGGCTGCCGAAGTTTGGGACGCCAAACAAAAACTCGGTCAAGCCGTCGCCACCGACGCGATTGAAACTTGTATCAAACTCGCCGACCAATACGGCGTAGGCACTGTTTCCGTCGACAACGCTTTCCACTACCTCTGGGGTGGTGGCTATGTCATGGAAGCCGCTAAACGTGGTTACATCGCTTACACTAATTGCACAGCAACTCTCGCTGAAGTGGTTCCTTTCCAAGGTAAGTTCCCAACCCTCGGAACCAACCCACACTCTTGGGGCTTCCCAACTACCGATGCTGTTGGTTTCCCAATCGTCATCGACTGGGCTACCTCAGTCATCGCGATGGGCCGCGTTCAACAATTAAAACGCGAAGGTAAACAATTACCTCCCGACGCTGCTGTAGATAAAGATGGCAAAGTAACTATCGATCCTTCCGCTGCTGTTTCACTCATTCCTTTCGGTGCTCACAAAGGCTACGGTCTTTCTTTAATCAACGAAATCGTCGCTGGTTTCATCGGTGGCTCACTCCCCACCATCCGTAGCCGCACCCGCGTCGCCGGAGAAAAACAAGACTGTGCATTCTTCTTCCAAGTCATTCACCCCGATGCAATCAGCAGCGGCGTGTTTGCGCATGGACGTAACCAACAGCAAAATATCAAAGCAGTTCTGGGTGACATTCTCGGACACGGAAACGAAAAGTGTATCCTCCCTGGACAAATGGAAGCGACCTTCGCAGCTCGCAGTCAAAAAGCCGGCGGCCTTCTCTTCTCCAAAGCCGAAGTCGAAGCCCTCAACGAAATCGCCCACGAATGTGGCATCAAAGCTTTTGATGTTAACCAACTTCCAACCGCTTAATTTCATACACCACTATGGCACTCCAAATTAAATCAGCGAAGGATTGTACCTTCGATCAAATCTCTCTCGGTGAAGTCATGCTTCGCCTCGACCCCGGTGAAGGCCGCGTCCGCACCGCCCGTGAATTCAAAGTCTGGGAAGGCGGAGGCGAATACAACGTCGCTCGTGGTCTCCGTAAATGTTTCGGCTACCGCACTACCGTTGCTACCGCTTTCGTAGACAATGAAGTAGGTCGCTTGGTTGAAGACTTCATTATGCAAGGTGGAGTAAATACTGACTTCATCAAATGGCGCGAAGACGACGGCATCGGCCGTACCGTCCGCAATGGCCTCAATTTCACCGAACGTGGTTTCGGTATCCGTGGCGCCGTCGGCGTCCCTGATCGTGGTAACACCGCCGCTAGCCAATTAAAACCAGGTGACATCGACTGGGAACATATCTTCGGTAAACTCGGCGTTCGCTGGTTACACACCGGTGGAATTTTTGCCGCTCTTTCCGAATCCACCGCACTCGTAACCATCGAAGCGGTTAAAGCAGCTAAGAAACACGGTACAATTGTTTCTTATGATTTAAATTATCGTCCATCACTTTGGAAAACGATCGGTGGACTCAAAAAAGCCCAAGAGGTTAATCGCGAAATCGCTAAGTACGTCGATGTCATGATCGGCAACGAAGAAGATTTCACCGCATCACTTGGCTTCGAAGTCAAAGGCGCTGACCACAGCCTCGCACATATCGAGACCAAAGCGTTCAAGGAAATGATTCAGACCGCCGTTAAAGAATTCCCGAATTTCAAAGTGGCCGCTACCACCCTTCGTCGCGTGATCACCGCTACCAAGAATGACTGGAGCGCTATCTGCTACCACGACGGAAAATTCTACGACTCAATCAAATTCCCTGAACTCGAAATCCTCGATCGCGTGGGCGGTGGCGACAGCTTCGCTAGCGGTTTAGTCTTCGGCTTTATGGAATTCAATGACGCTCAAAAAGCCGTTAACTACGGTGCAGCTCACGGTGCCCTTGCTTCAACCACTCCTGGCGATACCTCCATGGTGACCCGCAAAGAAGTTGAAAAACAAATCTCCGGTGGCGGCGCTCGCGTCGTTCGCTAATTTAATATTATGCAATCTGCTCTCGAACTGTTTTCACTCAAAGGTCGCGTTGCCGTCATCATCGGCGGAACGGGCGAACTTTGTGGCGCTGTCGCCGAAGGTTTTGCCTCCGCTGGTGCTCATGTGATCTTAGTTGGACGTGACCCCGCTAAGGCCGACGCTCGTCTCGCAAAAATTAAGTCTGCAGGCGGTAAAGGTGAATTCATGTCCTGCGAGGCGACTAACAAAAATGACCTTATCGTTCTCCGTGATAAAATTTTAGCCACTCACGGAAAAATCGATATCCTCATCAATGGTGCCGGAGTAAACTCGGCTACTCCTTTCTTCGAAATCGCTGAAACCGAACTCGACCGTATTATCTCAGTTAACATCAAGAGCGTCGTGCTCGGTTCTCAAGTATTTGGAGAAGCGATGGTCAAAGCAGGAAAAGGTTCCATCATCAATCTGGGTTCAGAATCCGGCATCGTTCCTCTCTCCCGAGTCTTCACTTACTCTGCTACCAAAGCTGCGGTTCATAATCTCTCGAAAAACCTTGCACGTGAATGGGCTCCCAACGGCGTTCGCGTTAATACTCTTATTCCTGGATTCTTCCCAGCTGAACAAAATCGCAAAGTGCTCACTCCTGAGCGCGTTGCGCAAATTCTCGGTAAAACTCCCATGGGACGTTTCGGTGAAGCTAATGAACTCATCGGTGCCTGCTTATTGATGGCCTCCGACGCCGGTAGCTTCATCACCGGAGCCGAAATCGTGGTCGACGGTGGTTTCGCCGCTAAAGCAATTTAATCCCATGGCATTTCTCGACGACAATTTCCTCCTCGCTGGGCCCACCGCTCAGTCTCTCTACCACAAAGTAGCGAAGTCACAGGGAATTGTAGATTACCACTGCCACCTTAGCCCCAAAGATATCGCCGAAGATCGTCGCTTCGAAGATCTCTCCGCCGTTTGGCTCGCCGGCGATCACTACAAGTGGCGCGCGATGCGTGCTTGCGGCGTTAATGAAGATTACATCACCGGAAACAAAACAACCTCACGCGAAAAATTCCAAGCTTGGGCCGAAACGGTTCCCCAAACTTTACGTAATCCTCTCTTCCACTGGACCCACCTCGAACTTCGTCGTCACTTCGGAATCAACGATATCTTAGAAGGCGCCACCGCTCAACCAATCTGGGACGAAGCGAATCGCCAACTTAAACACGGCAACCTTACCGCTCGTGGTATTCTTTCTTTAATGAAAGTAGAATTAGTCGGCACAACCGATGACCCTGCTGACTCACTCGACTACCATCACGCCATTGCGAAGTCTGGATTCAAAACACAAATCGTTCCGACTTTCCGTCCTGACGCTTGCCTAAAAGTTCATCTCCCTGAACGCGTTCAAGCTTGGGCCAAACGTCTCTCCGCCATCAGCGGAAAAAATGCCGATACTTTTGAAGGTCTCATCGCTGCACTCAATAAACGTCACGATGATTTCGCTGCCGCTGGCTGTCGCGCAACCGACCACGGTTTAGAATATTTACCTGACGTCACCTGCACCGACGCCGAAGCAAAATCGATTTGGGAAAAAGCCCAAAAAGGCACCGCTGCTACTTTCGCAGAAACTGAAAAATTTACTGCCTACATCATGCTACATGTGGGCCGATTAAATCACGCTAAGGGTTGGACCACTCAGCTCCACCTCGGACCGGTCCGTGATCCAAACCTCGGACTTCTTAACCGTCTCGGTTCAGACGCAGGTTGCGATACCATCGGCGATTACCGCCAAGGACCTGGTTTGGTTCGTTGGTTCGGAACTCTCTCTGGCGAAAACGCGCTCGGTAAAACTATTATTTATAATATCAATCCAGCCGACACCGCCCTGTTCGCCTGTATGATTGGTTCCTTCCAAGACGGTATCATCCCTGGAAAGATTCAATACGGTTCCGGTTGGTGGTTCCTTGATCAAGAACGCGGCATGCGCGACCAAATGAACGCACTCTCCGACCTCGGATTGCTCGGTCGATTCGTGGGCATGGTCACCGATTCTCGCTCCTTCCTTTCCTACCCACGTCACGAATACTTCCGCCGCATTCTTTGCGACCTCGTAGGTAGTGACGTCGATTCCGGTCGCATCCCCGATCGTCCGGAGTGGACCGAGAAACTGATCGCCGACGTGAGTTACCAAAACGCTAAAAAGTATTTTGGTTTCAAACTCTAGGTTCGATCCGAACGATAGACGCGCTGTACACGTTGCGTCAGCGTGCACAAGGCTTCCCAAGGAATTGAGTCCGACCACTTACAGAATTCTGTCACAGTAATTCGGTCACTTCCTTGTGCTCCTAAAATAGTCGCTACATCGCCAGGCTTAACCTGTCCAATGTCAGTCACATCAACCACGGTCTGATCCATACTAACGCGTCCTAGTATCGGACAGCGTTTTCCATTTATCAAAAACTGTCCGCGATTACTCGCTGCGGTCGGTACACCATCACCATAACCCACGGCAACAATAGCGACCTTCGAGTCGCGACTCAAAGTCTTGGTGCGATTATATCCAATCGAAGTTCCAGAGGGTAAATCTTTCACTAAAACCACCTTAGCATGAAAAGATAAAACAGGATCAGGCTTCAAACTCGCTAAAAAGGATCCAGCTGATGGCGGTAAACCATACTGCATTAAACCAATACGTACTGCATTAAAGGGAGAATCCGATGAAAAGCTTTCTAGGCCGGCGCTGTTGTCCGCATGAATAAGGAAATCTTTGTGAATATCGCTCGGTATTTTTTGTAATAAATTAAGAAAAATTCGGCGCTGCTTAATCGTATAATCAGTATCCGTGTCCGCATCTGAAAAGTGAGTATAAACTCCGCACCAAATAATCGATGAACTCGCTAGCACCTTAGCAAAAACTTCTTCAGCTTGTTCATGCCAAACACCCGAACGACCCATACCCGTGTCCACTTTTACGTGCACACGTGCTTTCAACTTCATCGACTCGGCCATTCGAATAATCGCATCAGCTTCTCCCAATGAATTGATGGTGATATCTAAACCTAATTCTATCGCTCGACTCATTTCATTCGGTAAAGTCGGACTTAATAATAAAATATCTGCGTCGGGACTAATCTCCCTTAATCGGCTCGCTTCAGCAACATTTGCGACCGCAAAAGTATCCACTCCGGCTTGCAGTAATCGTGTCACCACTTCTGGCATTCCGTGCCCGTAAGCATCCGCCTTCACGACCGCGACATACCGAATATGCTTAGGCAAAGCTTGTTTAATGCGTCCGACATTTCGATCCAACGCCGGTAAATCAATCTCCACCCAAGCTCTAGTATTATGTCCGGATTGACTCATGGGGTGCGACGGTGGCGTTCACCTGACCATAAGGCATAATCTGCCGCAGGATTCAAGGCATCAGGTTTAGGTTCGAGCTTTAGACACTCTTTCTTGAGAAATAATTTTGGTAAATGACTCCAAACATCGTCCATCACCTTCGCATTCGGAAATGGTTCAGCAGAATGATTAATCACCAAGGCAAGTCCTTTGGCATTAACCTCATCCACTTCTAATTCCACAGTTGGCTCAAAAGAATCAGCCGACTTCACCGCCAATAAATTCCATCGTTTTAAACGTGACTCATTAATGGCGGCAAAAGGAACTCTCACGCCCTGTGCTAAGGCATGCTCGGCTAAGAGTTTAAGCGACTCCCAAACATAAATGGGGCGCTGATATAACGTAGCCCAAGTTCTCACTGCCATCGCCGACACGCGGATGCCCAACATAGAACCCGGACCAATACAAACCGCATAGGATTTAATATCCGTAAATTTTAAATGCGCTTTCTTCAAGACTTCCGCGGTTAAATCGGTCGTCGCTTCCAACGCACCTGCCGCAACCACCGACTCAGCTACCCAACGTCCATCCGCCAACACGCCTACCCTGACACCCTCGCGGGCCGATCCGTCGATCACCAAACAGGGCTGGTCGTGTGCATTCATTTTATCCCGGAGGCCAGTTGAGATGACGTCCTCCTAATACATGCACATGTAAATGCGGTACGGTTTCACCACCATCAGCTCCATTATTGATTACGATACGAAAACCTTTTTCTAACTTCAAATCGTGGGCTACTTTTTTTGCTACCAATAATAAATGTCCAATTAGCGCTTCATCTGCCGCAGTCGCTTCCGCAACTCTCGGAATTAATTTTCTGGGAATGACCAAAAAATGTACGGGGGCCTGTGGTGCGATATCATGAAAAGCGACACAGCTTTCGTCTTCAAAAATAATCTTGGCGGGAATTTCTTTATCCGCAATTTTCTGAAATAAAGATTTAGCAGTCATATTTTGATTATAACACAACCACGGTCACGCGTCTACGGTCGGATAGTTTAGCAGTCAGAGCATTGACCGACTCCACCGCTTCATCGTAGGCCCGACGACATTTGGCCGAACGTGCCTTAGCCCCTGATAAAAATTGGTCCTGCAAGCCCACTACCCACAATAAAACGTCCTGCGCGTCGCCCACCTCTGCCAGGGCATTCTCCAATCGTTGCGGAGCCCAAAGTGGCTCAAAAGGCTCTTCGCGATGGTCTAAAACCGCAATCGCAGGCGCCACTTGATCGGGAGATAACAAATGCAATAAATGGCTAGCAGCCTCAGCGAGCCCCTTAGTATCCAAACCCCGCGACGACTGTTCGTCCGCCTCATAGAGTCTCACCACAGCATCGACATCTCTGCGCAATAACGAATCCGTACCCACTAATCTCGCGAGCATCGAGTTGAGTGTACGCAACTGACCCGTGCGCATTGGAGTATCAGCGGTCATTCGACTTCTTTCCTTTGGTCCGCAGTTGTTCGATCGCTTTCGCTAATTCTTCAATATCACGAAACTCGCGATACACACTCGCATAACGCACATAGGCGATTTGATCCACGGCTTGTAAATGCGACATGATTTCTTCGCCGATGGCACTCGATGGGACTTCGTCTTCAAATTTCTTTTGTAGGCCTTCGACGACTTCTGAAATCAGTAAATTGATTCGTTCAACTTCGACCGGACGTTTATCCGTAGCTTTGCGAATACCTGAAGTAATTTTTGCGATGTTAAATTCTTCACGTGCCCCATTTCTTTTCACGACGACTAAACCTTCGCGCACAATTTCTTCGACGGTACTGAAACGTGTTTCACAAGCTAAGCATTCGCGACGACGACGAATGGAGTGATTACCTTTTCCGAGTCGTGTTTCGAGAACCTTGGTGTCCTCATGGTTACACTTAGGACAAAACATACCTTAGAGACTTAAAAAGTTCTTAAGAATCTGTATGCCGTTCTCGGTCGCAAAAGACTCAGGGTGAAATTGTACGCCATAAACAGGCAATTCCTTGTGACGAAGCCCCATCACCAAACCATCCTCCGTCCACGCCGTGATTTCTAAACACTTCGGGAAGGTTTCTCTCTCCACCACAAGTGAGTGATAACGGGTCGCGGCAAAGGGATTCGGCATCCCTTGAAATAAATCCGTATTGTTATGAAAAACGTTCGATGTCTTTCCGTGCATTAAGTTCGGCGCACGAATCACTCGACCGCCATAAACATGTCCGATGGATTGGTGACCGAGACAAACTCCCAACAAAGGTTTCTTTCCAGCAAAAGCTTTAATCATGTCGCACGACACACCCGCTTCCACTGGCGAACACGGACCAGGTGAAATCATCACACGATCCGGATTTAAGGCTAACGCTTCTTCGACCGTGATTTGGTCATTACGAAAAACTTTTTGCTCAACCCCTAGCTGTCCAAAATATTGGACGAGATTGTACGTGAAAGAATCGTAATTATCGATGACCAGAAGCACGCCGTAAGATTTGCATACACAGGCTAACTGTCAAGGAGTCGCACCCACGTGTGAACAACTGAAAATCCATTTTAATGTCTGCATATTTCTAAATTTTATTTCCCCTCAATTTGTCACCTTGCCCACTCGCCAACTTGTCCCCTCGTGTGCAACGCATGCGTCCGATCTCATCGCACCAACGTGCCCCCTAAATTAAATCTGTGTCACCTAAATACACATTAACCATCATAATAGCTTAAAAGCCTTAAACCCCTCAAAACTAGGGCTTTACACCCCATTATGGGTGTGAATAACTGACACTAGGTATGAAACAGCGAACCATCGGCAAAGAGGCCTCGGTCAAAGGCAAAGCCTTACACACCGGCCAGGAGGTCACCCTCACCATCAAGCCAGGCGCCCCCAACACCGGCGTTGTCTTTCGTCGTACCGACATCATCGGCAAACCCGAGATTCGCCCGGTCTCCGAAATGGTCACGGAATTGGAACGTAAAACCACGGTCACATCCGATACGGTTAAGCTCCACACCATCGAACACGTCCTCTCCGCCCTCAGCGGTATGGCTATCGATAACGCGATCGTAGAGCTCGATGCCTCCGAGCCGCCCATCGTCGACGGTTCAGCTCGCCCCTTCACCACCCTCATCCACCAAGCGGGCATCGTTGAACAAAAAGAAGACCGCGAAGTTTTCACGCTCACTCAACCTATCACCATCAACGAAGGTAGCCGCTCCATCATCGCCCTTCCGTTCGACGGACTCCGCATCACTTGCACATCCGCCGACGATCGTGGCATCCACACTCAACACTTAACTATCGATATCGATGCAGAAACTTACGAAGCGCAAATTGCTCCCGCTCGTACGTTCACCATCTACGAAGACATCGAAGAGCTTCTGAAAAAAGGTCTCATCCAAGGTGGCTCACTCGACTCCGCAATTATTCTAAAAGGCGATAAAGTCGTCAGCAAAGAGCCTCTGCGTTTTAAAGACGAATTAGTCCGCCACAAAATCCTCGATATTATTGGCGACATCGTGCTGTCGGGCATCCGCCTCAAAGCCCACATCATCGCCGTCCGCCCAGGCCACGCCCTCAATTCACGCCTCGCCGCCGCCGTCCGTAAACAGTGGCAGGAATCGAAAGAAAAGAAAAAGCCTTCCGCTCCTTCATCACAAAAAGTTGAAGCTCCTATCAGCCCCAAAGGTACCGCACTCGA
>Ga0209191_1000334_pt1 | contig 37194 bp, 47 predicted proteins | sample S_130626_EF_Meta_FD_187320 | JGI IMG/M metagenome (GOLD analysis project Ga0209191, IMG submission 187320) | Freshwater microbial communities from Lake Simoncouche, Canada to study carbon cycling - S_130626_EF_MetaG (SPAdes) (version 2) | ecosystem: Environmental > Aquatic > Freshwater > Lake ...
CTCCTTGTTGCGATATGTGTATTATAGCAAAACGGTGATTTCTGGTCAACCGTTTTGCTTCACGCGAACATCTGTGTTCAGTGCAGGTGCATACTGAGCAATCAGTTCGCGTTCCAACCGATGTGCAGAATCTTTGCCACGCACAATGTCAACTATGGTTGACACCATGTTGTCAGCACCTGCACGGCGGATTGCCTCATACAGACGCCACGACTTGTCTTCTGTGCGCGAGCGATAGATATGCTTGTTCACACGGCTACGCAGGCTCATGAGCACGGTGCGCTGAGTCTTGGCAGTGATACCGATGTAGGTCTCAAAACCTATATGCAGAGCATACACGATGTGAGTGCGATCTACTCGCTTTTTACGGGTGACTTTTGTTGCTTCCATACATGTATTATAACCGATTTTGGAATTCTGGTCTACCGTTTTTGCCAACTTTTGTTGTTATTTTTCGCCAACTCCAGTTAGGTTTTTGCCACAAAAAATCGCAACTTTTATTGTAGAATTCGGTTGACTGCTATTGGCCCTAATGCTATAATATGGGCATAAACAGTAAAAGGCTCACACCATGAAAGCAAAAATCCTGATTACCTCTATAGACAACATGAAGTTGTTCCAGGGTCGACTGCCCACACGGCGCTGGGGCTTTTGCGAGATTGTGCGCGAGGTCACCATTGAGCCTTGCCCGCATGGCGTCTATGAAGATGGCAACTATGGCTATGTCAAGATTGACGGCAAAAAAGTCCGTGTGATCAACGGTCGTGGTGGTGAAACATCATTTGAAATCAGTCGATAAAACGGTTGACCAGAATCAACCAAAATGCTATAATATGGGCATGTTCAGTAAACAGGAGTCACAAATGGAAGAGTTCAAAACCTGGGAAGAGATGAGCGATCTGGAGCAAGCCCAATGCCAATATTGGGACATGTATAAGGACGCATATGGCGTTCGCCCCCGCGGTATTGATACCTCCACTTGGACCCTGGCGGACTTTGAAATGGAGTTTGCCAGCCTGGGTGCAGTGATCAATCGTGAAGAAGCCAATCGCAAGGAGTCTGAACAAACCGCAGCCCACGAGTTCGAGATGCGGATCCAAAGCATCCTGGCCTGCGGTGCCAAAGACCGTGAGATGGCCCTGCGTTGGATCCACGAAGCAGAAGGTTCGAATGGGGACGACGAGTTCCTGTGCTACCTGGTTGGCTTGCCCTATCAATATTTTCGCAAGGTGGCATGATGACTGACCAGACGCTTAGAGTCATCCCCGGCGTGGGCGAAGCAGGTTTGGACACAGAAGCCAGCCCGGGCAACGGGCAGTTCTATGTTAAACTCTACAATGCATCCTTTGACATGTGTGGCTACGACACCATCGAAGAAGCCTGGGAAGAACTGGTTGACATCGCCGGCAGTTGATCGTTTAATATATACCTACACTAGGAGAACATCGTGGGCTACAAGGTAATCGCAGACAAGACACAAACAGATCTCATGCGGACCCAGTATGGTCCCCGGGCTGGATTAGAAGGCCCGTTTCTGTTCGCCAACGGTCAGGTATTATACTATGACCCTAAACAAGGACAATACTATGATCCTCGCAGCGACTTCTATATGAGCAACGAGGACATGGAAGCAGTCCACCAACACATGGTTGATTTACTAAAGGCTTGACCTAATCAGTGTAGTTCTCTAAAAACTTCTCGAGATCCCCGTAGAGATTTGCCATGAAGGCTTCCTTGCTACCATAAAACTTCACGCAGGGTTCTCGCTTGTCCACTTGCAGGTAGTAGGGATCCTGCAATCTCTGATCTAGCATGACCAACAGCTTGGGACGCACTTGGTCCAGATCTATGTTGAAGTTATAGTGCTCTACCTGCATCTTTTGCATGGCCATGAAGCCATGCACACTCAGTCGCATGCCACCTTGCGGCTTCATGTTCCGCCACCAGGTCTTCATGGCCCACTCCAACCCCGGACGCTGAGATTCAGGATACTGCCTGATCAGTGCTTGAGTGATGGCTTGCTTATCGCGCATTGGGGTAGATCTTCTCCCCTTGCTTGAGCAATACAACAGAGAACTTGTCTGTTCTGAATTGTATGTTTAGTTTTCTGGCTAGATTGATCGCATGTCCCGGATTACTAAACGAAACCTTCTTGTATTTGGGACCGGGGTATTGTGTGAGCAAATTGGAGGTCTTGAGATTGATAGGTAGGCTGTCAAAGAACACAGCCCAGATTCCATCACTGGCCAACACCTGCTCACTTTTATAGGTTTGCTTGTTGGTGTTCTCTATCAACACCGATGGTTTTGGTCTGCTCATCCATTATACTCCTACATTTATTTATCCCAAATGTAGGTAGTTTTAGAAGTCTTTACCGCCCAGTTCCACTGTTATGGTTTGTTCTTGCAATGCCGTTAGCAGGCGGTTTTGTAGTTCTGTCACGGCCAACAACATCTTGGTTATGTCAGCATGCAGATCTTTGGCATCCTTCATTGGCATCATGAAGTCGCGTTGACCACGGGACTCGTGTGCCTTTACCGAATCAATGAATCGGTTGATATGTATGCTCACACAAACACCTCTTCATCCAGATAACGCCGCAGTTCCTTGTCAGTGGGATCCACAGTGTAGTTGTGCTTGAAGAAGATCTCATATGAGTCCGATCCATACTTGCCAATACCATACAACTTGGTGGCATCTTCGCCATCCCAATTGATATAGTCCGAAGTCATTCTGCGTATGCGATTCTCTTTTACTGTGCTCATGCCCAGGCTCCAGATGATATCCTTGACCTCTTCGGGTGTGCTGAACAATAGAGTACCGGGCGTGGGCCAGTGATGCATGAACAAGGGATACACAGTCTTAACTGGTTTGCGGCCAGTCTGGTTCAGCATGATCACTGCTACCATGTGTCTCCACTTTTCTATATAAGGAATATCTTCCGAGCCCAGTTGTTGCTGGACCATAAGATCATCGCGCAGGGGTTCAATCATCGTGTTTGTATAAATTGGTCGAGTTCAGGAGCAGTCCATCCTTCGGGTTTAAGAACTTTGCCATCTTCGCGTTTGTTCACGCGACCAGTAGCAGGATCGATCTTGGCAAAGTTGGTTCGCATGACTTCGTTCCATGCACCTTCGCCATCTGCACCAAGACTGTGGATAGCACCAACAGTGACCACAAGGATGTCGATTAGTGCATCAAGACATTCTTTAGGATCAGCAGCAGCATTGGCTGTCCAGAGTTCATCCACTTCTTCTTGGATGAGACTGGTGTAAAGATTGAACTGAGTTTCGTTCCATGCACCCACGGTCTGGTTGCATGCTCGCATAAATCGAGATTGATCAAGGAAGGGGTTTGACATTGGCTTCTTCTTTAGTGTAAAATGGACCTTGGTATGGATATCGTTCCAAGGTAATTAACTTGGGGCTCTGCACTATGCTCCAAGTGCGGCGTTGTTTGACCTGATACCAACCAGCAGCATACCACGAGCGTGATTTGTTGTTTTTGGTAAACAAGGGCAATTTGTGTTGAACATTCCAGATAGGGTTATAAACTCGAGAACCACTAGGATAACCTTGCACTTGATAACTAGCAGGCTCCCGGCTGGTCTTGTTTCCCACTGCTGGAAATTCAATGTCAACTTGTTTGCGGATCATGGCCATGGTCTTGAATGGCATGACCTTGTTGTTGATCCGCACTGCGAAACCATCTCCTGTGGCTTCGATGTTGCCGACCTTCCGATCATCCTGCGTGAGGATGTAGAACTGGTCTTTAACTATTGGCTTGGCTATTATGCTCATCTAAAGTTCCTTTGTATGTGTTGTTGAGCCAGGCAGCATATTGCTCCGGCGATTCAGATATCTTTGTGAGTTCGTATTTGCCGCAGAACTTCATGAACCGCACACCCACTTGACCGATGTCTTTGTGGCTGATCTGTTCACGGATAGCACCATCTACTTTGGCTTTGATCTCTTCGGGTTGTGCTGTGAGATCCACCAGCACACGATTGCGTTCGTAGTCGTCTTTCACACGATGTTCCACGCCATTGTGGTCTGACCAGCGTTGCAGCATGAGATTGTTCCAATTGAAGCCGCGGTTCATGCGATCTTCAAATGCTTCGCGCAGACCCACTTTGTTTTTTGTGCCTTTTTCGCGCACACCCGGGTAAGCTGAAAACACATTGTCTGATGTATCGCCGCGCATGCACTTCTCAAACAACAGCCATTCTGGATCCGGAACTACTTTGTCTGTCTTGGTCTTTTTGTCCTGCACACGCCGACCCTTGGCATCAAAAATGCCAGAAACCGTATGTAGTTCATCGGTTATGCCATTGTATTGGCTAACATTGGGTGCCAGTAATTGCACAAAATCTGTATCTGATGAAATTATGTAATGCTCGTCCTGTGGATGCAATGCGATCCAACGAGCAATGATATCGTCTGCTTCGGCTTCTGGGTGTCGAATGACACTACAGTTGGTGCTTTCAGCCAAGTATTTAGTGAAACTATCGTAGGTCTCCCAGAACAGTTTGTCCTCTTCTTGTTCTGTTGCGCTGAGTGCAGCACGGGCCACAGCACGGTTTTTCTTGTAGGGTTCGTAGAAGTCCTTGCGCCATGAACGACCTTCTAGTGCAAAAACCACATGGTCCGCAGCAAACTTCTTATTGACCTTGTTCACAGAACTCATTACAATGTGCAGGGCATAGCCCAGTTTTTCCCACGCATCTGCTGCACGGAAAACCGAATGTCGGGCACGGAAAAAAGTATTTGCTGTGTCAATCAACAGGTAGCGCATCGGGTTTCCATATGTTGTTTTCTATACAGTATTGTAACACAAAGTCAGCCCAAAAGCAATGGGCATCTTTGCCGAAATGCCAAGAATCAGGTCTTACCGTATCGAATCCGGCTTCACGCAAGATCTGATCGTATGTGTAGTTGGAATAAGGTGCGATGTATGCGTTGTTCCAATCAACCTGGTGCCAAACACCATTACGGATTCGATCAAACGAATTGTTGCCGTTGAAGAACACATGCGGGATCTTTGCTGCATCCATATCCAAGTGCAGTTGCCATATTTCATCGTGCCAGTATTGCTGGCAATGAGTCCAATCTACACCGACTACAAATCGCTTGTATTGATCTTCTAGTTCTTTAGGAACCCAGTCTGTGCCCGAACTGCCAACCTGCAGGTATTGATCGTTATACCACCATTCTTCTCGCTCCCAGGTGCTCCATTGGATTACTGCCAGTGCAGATTCCCAAGGCACCAAGTTCTTCATCCATTCGCGTGTGGTTCTCAAGATGCGAGCATTAGATGCAGCGGATTCAGCATCGCATAATGAGGTGGCGTTGAGTCTGTTGGCCAGTTGTTGTCCCCAACTTGCCTGTAGATTTGCAGGGTGTGGTCGTCGACCCAGTTCAGGATAGCCATCGTCTTCGGCAAAGGCTGCCGGACTTACTGCTTCGGCAGCAGCAGTATGGCTATCGCCATTCGTATAAAGAATCACGATACTTCACTACGACCGTTTCCAACATCGGTGCTACGAACCCACATGCCACTCTTAGCGATGGCTTCTTCTTGTTCCCAGGTCTCCATGACCACATGTCGGCATACATTTTGGAACCAACGGTCCACGATCTCTGCGTCAGTGTCGTCCTTCTTGATCATATAGCCTGCCTTGACCAAGCGGGCTACAAAGATCTCATTCCAATCCAATTCAAATGCACCTTGATGCAAGTTATCCAGATCCACATCTAGACTTACGATGTTCACATAAGGTTCTTTTTTGTCAGTGGCCAGTTGCTTGGCAGTCTTGGGTTCTTCCTTGACTTTCTTTTCTCGAGGTGCAGGAGGCTCCGCAGGCATTGGTGCAGCAGCCAATGCTGCCACGGCTTTTTCTTTTCCGCCAAATAATCTATCAAACAGTCCCATTATGTGCCCCATTCGTTCTTGAATAGTGGCACTTGTAGTCGATCACTGTACCGCCATCCTTTTCGCATCGCCATTTCTGCCACTGCCCTATTATTAAGAGTGTACACCCGTTCAACACCACCAACAGGCATAATATACACAGGCCCCGTAAACCCCCCAGCACGAAACTCTTCCACGGCTCTTTCAGCATCAATCAAATCCTCTTCTGTTGAGATCACAAACTTCAAATACGCTGTGCCCACATTGATATAATCGGACACCGTCTTGGGTTTGATCGCATCTTTCCACTTCTCTCCTGAACATGGCAGTTTAGCACTCACACTGAATGTGATTTCTCTCCCCCAAGACTCAGCAAGCCACTCGCCGAGATAGTGTTTGAACGATTCACTCAACTTCTGGGTGCCATTGGTCTCGAATGTAATCTCTTTCAATCCTGCCATCTTGGGATGACTCAGCAAGTCTGGATATTGTTTTTGCCAACCCAGCAATGGTTCACCGCCAGTGATCACGAGATGTTCGTCGCGCCATTCCTTGTGCGGTAGCGAATCCACAATAGCGTGGGCAATCGCATCAGTATCAAGCACAGGAGACAGATGCCGAAACCTAGGATCCCAACTAGCATAACTGTCACAGCCTGTAGATACCAAAGGCAGCGCATTATAATCCTTGTAAAGATCAGGGTTGATGGTGTTTGCTTCATTGCTGAGTTCTCCTCGCGCCATGCCAAAGCCTGCACATTTAAAGTTACATCCGAATGTGCGTAAGAACACTGACGGCACCCCCATGTATCTACCCTCGCCTTGGATGCTGTAGAACAGTTCTGCTATTTTAATTTTGCTCATATTTTTCGTGCTTTGACCAACAAATGCCAACCCAGATATTCTTTCACTGCTGCCTTCATATCTTCGGGCATCACAGAAAACCAAGGCTCTAGTTCGTACTCGCCTGCGCGGTACTTAGGTACATTATACATGAAATTATGATCTTGTCTAATCCTTAGGACTTCAAATTTGCCATTTAGCAAATCATAGATCTCTTCCTTGCTGTATGCCGTGGCATATGGACAACCGGCTTGAGCTTCAAACTGGTCCAGTCCTTTCTGGATCATAGCATACTTCCACGAGTTCTTGGCGTATACCAACATACGAAACTCACCATTGGGCAGCAATGCCGCATGGATGTTATCTAGACATGCAGTCATGTCCGGATAGTGATGCAGCACACCGCAACTATACACTAGATCAAAATGACCTAGTTTGGACACCATCACTTGATCTGCGGCATCCATCACATGGAATTCACCAGTGAGACCAAATAGTTCAAATCGTTGCTGGCTCATGGCTACAGATTCTGCTGAGAGATCAATTCCCACATATTCGGCACCATGGCGAGCAAACTCCACAGCATCTGATCCAATACCGGATCCAATCTCTAACACACGTTTGCCGCGCCACTGATGGAAACTGGCAAAGTCCCGCAGATGTGGTTCTACAAAAAACCTTCGTTCTGTGACTTCATTCCAGTATTGTTCGGTTCCTGGTTCACTGAGACTATGCTTGACATTGCAAGGTTGTGTGTTCCAGTATTGTTTGATTTTGTCTACAAGTTCATTAGCCAAGTTCTGTGATGCTCCACTGTTTCATTAGACCTTTTTTGTCTAATTTTATCATCTTGCTCCATATGTCTATTTTGTTTTCTATTCCCTGTCGGAAGTGCGTGAGATCATATCCCAAGGTAGCGATGTAGTTTCCAATCTTCATGGCATCTTGCATACGGATTTTACGCCAAGTGCTGTGATTGAAATCTCTAGGGTGATCGGGATTACCCTCCAACATGGGCCGGTTCTTGTATACATCGTCACCATTTTTGCCTGTGAGATCAAAGCGTTCGTGCTCGATCATAACCGGTATAGTGGTCACAATATCCAGCATCCAGCCAATCTGGCTGGTCCACGCATCGTTGATCTGATGAGGTGATATGTTTCCTGTGATCTCCACCCACTTTCTTGGCAAGATGGGAAAGATAGCATAAGGATGTTCATGATTGGTTTCTGCTCGCAGCAGGGCAAAACGATCATTGTGTTGTCGTATCACATCATCCCATGCTGTGGTAGTCATCACAGCATCATCGTTCCAGAAAAATATCCATCGACCGGTGCTGTGATTGGCAAGTTCGTTGAGATATTCGTTCAGTCGAAGATATCCCAGCCGCTTGAATTGCATGGCACTGTAGGTCACACCTTTGGAGTCAAGATACGGTGCGATCACATCTACAAAATAATCGATGGTATCAGTATCATCGTCATCAAATGCTATCAACACCTCGATGCGGTCGGGTTGTGTGGCTGTATCTATAAGAGTATGTAGGCATTGCTCCATGGGGATGGGGCGAGCTCTTACCGGTAATAGTACACTGATATCTATGTTGGGATTTTGTTCAGGCAAGCTCATGTTGTGTTCGTGTAATTGTGGTTTTTCCAAAGTTACGTTTTCTACCAAAGTACATATTTTCCAAAAAACGATCTTCGCTCATGTCAGGATTTTCTGCGGTATCAAACTGATAAACTGTGGGGTTCTCTAATTTAGTATTGTCCTGTATGTAACCTAAAAAATCGTAATCGCTGGCCATCTTCATGGGATAAGAGTTTAGATCTCTATAGTCAATTACATAGTTTCGTTGGAACTGCAACAGTTGATTCTTTACTGCGGAATCAATATTATAATGTGTATTCAAGAATTTGTCAAGTGAATCAAACACATAGTTGATCATTCGGTCCTTGACCATGTACAGGGTCGTACGATGCATGAGATTCCACCCAAACACTTCAATATTGCCGATACGTGGATGGTCGATGCGGCCTTTGGTCATCCAGTTCTCAAAGTAACTGCGCGTCTCGGCAAATTGACGTTGGAACCAGAGATCCTGCTCCACCCATGCATATAGGTCTTCGTAAAACTTGGAATAATCAATGTTCTGATTCTTGGCCAGATATCTGGCGATATATGTTGACAGACCATTGATATGAAATGTTTGGATAAAACTACTCCACACCAGGGTATCTAGCATGGTCTCTCTTGGTATGGTCTTTGTGCTTACTACCACATCAATGCTTTCGTTAAGATCCACATCGCCATAGCTGCCACTCATGTAATCGTATACAGGTACCGATTCTAACTTGTACAGTTTCTTCTGTAGCAGATTCATCTCTGCATTTTCCAACAGTTGACATTGTAGGATGTTGATACCACCGTGATTGCCTGCACGGAAGATCTTCCAAAAGGCTTCTTTCCAAGACTCCACAGTTTCGCCGGGCAGGCCCAAGATCAATTCTGTGTACACAGGTATATTGTTCCGATCGCACAATGCAAAGATTTCGTCAATCTTGTGTTGATCGAGATTTCTGCGTTTGATGTTTTCCAACACATCGTTATCCATTGATTGCACACTCACAGTGAGTCCTTGACCAAAGTTAGGCGATTCTGTGATCAGTTTCTTAACTATGTCCACAACTTCGTTTTTTTGATTCTTGGCCCAGGTCATGGAGAAACTTTCCAGTTTGCCCCAACGCTTCTGTACCTCAATCAGCTTGTCCACGATCATGTTATCGCGTTCCACAAACATACCGAAGTTAGCATCAGTGATTGTGACAAATCCACAATGTTCGCCGATCCAGTCCAGTTCGTCGTACACTCGTTCGAGTTCAAACTTCTTGACCTTGTTGTATGTGAGACTGCCCCAGTCACAGAATGTGCATTGATACGGGCAACCACGATTGGTCTCCAGTGTGGCATTCCAGATCACTCCAGGATTCTCAGCCATCACACGGTCAAAGATACCTGTGAGATATGGGCTAGGGACTTCATCTAGATCATTGATACGCTTGGGGTCACCAGTGTTGATTAGGCCCGTGGGGCTGTTGATCAGCAGGCCTTCGATGTGAGTGTAGTCTGAACCGTGATCTTCTAGGATCCTGCGGAAAGTAATCTCACCTTCCATCTTGATCACTAGATCCATGAAAGGCTCTTTTGTAAACAGTTCTGGATCTTCTATGGCAGGCTCGGGACCACCAAACACAATAGTGCATTCGGGGTTGAAGGTCTTGACCAGTCGAGCCAGCTTGTAGTTGTAGCGATGATTCCATACATAGGTGGAGAATGCTACCACATGGCTAGTGCTGAGTTTTAACGCCAGTTCTTCGATGGGTTCTCTGCGCCATACTAGATGGTCCAGTTCCCATGATTCCTGAACCTTTTCACTAGCTAATGCATAGCTCAAGATCACACCAGCGGAATACGGCAAATAGTAGGCATTGAACTCCTTGGGCCCTTGCTGGAAGTTGGGCTGCACGAAGCTGATTCTTTTTTTGGTCATCCAGTATTTACTCTGGTTAACCTATTAGTCCTGGAATTCGTTGTCTTCTCTACGACCTTGACGGCCGGCCATGTTAGAGTCGGTTTCACGCACTTCTACTCTGGTGCACCAAACACGCTTGGCTTCTTCTGCGCCGCAGTTGGGCAAGAAGATTGTGTTCACATATTCATACAAGAAGTCACTGATGCCTTCGCAACCGGTCTTTTCCACTTCTGTGATCTTGGCCAGTTTCAAGCGACCTAGTTCCAGCAAGTGTTCACGCATGGGGTCATCCTGTGCTACTAGTAAAGTGTGATCGAACCATTCTTCTAGTTTTTCTTTGAGTGGTTTCAACCCACCAAAGTCAGTTACCCAGTTGCGAGCATCTAGCGTGTCTGCTTCGAATTCGAAATGAAAGCTCATTGCGTAACCGTGAATGAGATTGCAGTGACTTTGAGCACGCCATTGACGATATGCCACAGGGCCGATTTGTCTGTAAGTCTTTGTTGAAAAGTATTTTTGTGCCATGATTTTCTCCTATGTTAGATTATAGCATAGGCGGCAGAATTTATCAATCGGGATGACGCCTTAAAGACCGATTCTGGAAAACTACTCGTAGCTAAATCCAGAGATGTTATTTTTGATTCGCATTCGTAATGTTTCACGGCATATATTTAATGCTTTAGCCGCATCTTTTTGACAAGCAAATTGACCAACTGGTGTATTTACTTTTTTTGCCTTATGATTATTACCACCTAATCTTTTGGGCATGTTTTTAAAAAATAGTATGTTTTCTGGTGTGTGCTTTTTTCCATAGAATGAAGTTTGTTCTTTTGATTTTCCCCAGTTTGGATTTTTTTCCTTCTTCAGACCTGGACTGCCGGGTGCCCGTCCATCTCTACCATTCTCAGGACGCAGATTAGCCCACTCTACTGATTCTACGATATTGTGACTGATTGAAAATTCTACCGCAAACTTTTCACAAGATTCGATGGAATCAAACTCCCATACATTTGTTGTATCTATATCTTTACCGTGTGCGGCCAAATGGCGTCTCCAATATTTTCCCGAGCCCAAATAAACATATGGATCTTTTGTTGCCGTCATCCCAAAATATTTTAATCCGGTGATTTTGTGTTGCTTAATATATAGATAAAATTTATTATTCATATGTTTATTTATCTTTAGATAGCGGGAATGACGCCGAAGATCGCTGTATGAGTATTTATGCTGGCTGACGATAGCCAGACACTTTGTAGTTGGCCTGCCCGGGTATGACCCCGCGCACACCTCCAACAGGATCGGCACAATCACCTGCACGCCTAGGGATGAGATGCACATGTGGATACATCACGGTCTGGCCTGCTACCGACCCGGAGTTGAATCCGATGTTGTATCCCAAACATTCACCGCGCTTGACCATGGCCTCTCCATGTCTCAATGCACTTTCAAATGCATCATTGATCACTGTCAGGGTATTGTAAGTAGGCACAAACAACAGGTGGCCTGCTGTGACCGGATAACGATCTCGAAACACAGCAACATGAAAGTCACTGAGTTCTTCTACCAGTTGATCCCAAGGTGCCACACCTGCGGCACGGGCATCGTCGAGTGTTTCGTGATGTTTCATCGCGGTGCAAATTCCTGTTGCAGTTTGATATTGTCAAAGAACTCTTTCTTTGTGCTTTGGTCGGTTTGGAATGCACCTTTGAGCACAGTGGTCTGAGTGAGACTGCTATGTGCCATGATACCGCGATTCTCACAGCAACCATGAATGGCTTGTATGTAAACTGCCACATCCGCAGCATCAGTGGCTTTCATTATTTCTCTTGCGATGTCGTTGCAGAGTTCTTCCTGAAGAGTGCCGCGACGGGCACACCACTGAGCAATGCGAGTGTACTTAGATAAGCCAATAAGTTTGTTGGCGGCGATAATCCCAATATAAGCGACCCCAGATACAGGCTGATGATGGTGACTACACATACTACGAAGCTCACTTCTAACCACCAACATACCTTCGTAGCGTTCTGCCGAGTCATTGGGAAAAGCGGTGGCGTCTGGTGCTGTTTCATATCTACCTGCCATTATTTCGTTGTAATACATCTTGGCCAAGCGGTGCGCTGTGCCTTTGCTATTTGGATCGTTCTCGCGATCAATCAGCAAAGAGTCCAACACTCGTTCAAATGCCTGGGTCGCTTCGTCAATCAGCTGAGTCTTTAAAGTTTCATCCAAATACTCACTGATGTTGTCTCCTGCCCAGAATCTCTTGCCATCTGTTTTCATTCTATCACGCAATACAGCACTGAGATTCCGGCCTTGTGAGGCCCCGGCTTTCTTTTTCACATACGTTTGACCTTCTACAGGCACAAACTCTTCGTCACTGCCGGCTAGCAATGGATCTGGTACGAATTCTTCTGACATGTTATTCCTTAATGGTTATAGTTCTCAAATCAGGGTACTGCACGAACACAGGTTCTTGTGACTCATATTGTGCCAACAATTCCAATCCACGCACAGCATCTTCAATAGAGGGCTTGTAATGATACCCTAGTTGGAAAGTCTTTTGTGACTCCCAGGGTGAGATATTTAGGTCTCGACCATCATATCTTTGTTTTATCATCACATCATAAGCCCGCTTGTTATCAAGCAGTATAGCACCACCGTGGCCTATCTGTAAAGGCTTTGTATGTCCAAAACTCAAACATTGCATCTGCCCATGCTTATACATGCCAGGTTCCAATCGTCGAGCACTATCCCATATCCGGGTGTAGGCAAAGTTGTATTCACCACTCCAAGTTTGTACATCCTCATTCAGATACGCATAGTCAATGCCCAGTTTGTGCATGGTCATTGGTATGCTGACATAAGTGAATGGAGTCATCTTGAGACCACGCACTCGGTCATACCGCAGGCACATCTCAATGGCATGGGTGCAGCAATCAGTCATGATCGCATAAGGAGCACCGGTGTATTTGGCTAGTGCCCGTTCAAATTCAGATATCTTATCGAGCATACCAGTTCCATGCATGACGAATCATATCATCTAGTTCATGATGCTGCCAACTACCTGCAACCATTCCAAACTTGGCAGCACCGGCAGTCAGCATGGGCGGATCGCCCGGTCGTGGTTGGCCAAGTTGAACTACCACAGCACTGCCAGTGACCCGTTGTGCTGCGTCAATGATTTGTCTGTTGCTGGTTCCGTTGTTGGATCCAAGATTATATACACCTGCTGTGACTTTTGAATCCAGCGCCATCACGTGTGCTCGGGCAATATCAGCCACATGCACATAATCACGAACACAGGTTCCATCTGGGGTGGAATAGTCGATGCCGTTGAGAACAAATTCTTTGTTGTCTCTGGTGCTTTCTAATACTCTGGCAATGATGTGTGTGGCGCCGGGCTCTTGACCATGTCTGCCTTCAGGATCGGCACCACAGGCATTGAAGTATCGGAACGCCACATAATCCAGGCCGTAGGCTCGGTGATAACTCTCAAGGATCTGTTCCACCATGCGCTTGCTTTCACCATACGGACTCACAGGTTCGCAAGGATCAACCTCATCACACGGGGTCATAATGGGCTCACCATATACTGCTGCACTCGAACTGAAGATGATCCTGGTCTTGGGTAAAGCACTCATTACAATATCCAACAAGTGGATGGTCTTGACCACATTGTTGTGATAGTAATCACTGGGATGCTTCATACTAGGGCCAACCAAACTGGTGCCGGCACAATGCACAATGGCCGTGGGCACAAACTGTATCAATTTTGTTTTGGCCTGATCACTGTCAATGTCCGCCTGTACAAACTGATCAAACACCTCTGTGAGATGTTTGGCGCAAGGGCGGCGATCAATGCCCAAGACCTCATGTCCGGCATCCTTCAATGAGAGTGAGACCTGGCCACCAATGTATCCTGCGGCACCTGTTACTGCTACTTTCATTAGTATTTGTACTCTCTAGTGTGCTTGCGATAGTCAGTGCTCATACGCAACAGGTCTTCTCCGTCGCCTTGCAAGATGTCGATGATTCTGTTGATGGTGCCGTTGTTGTAGTCACTGATTGCTCCCATAGCTGGATGTGGGCGGTCCAGTAACGCTTCCAGTTTATCCATAGCATCGCCAATGCTCCAAGGCACATAAAGACGACTATGGTCGTTGGCAAAAGTTTCAGGGAAACTGCGATAAGCAGGGTAGAGAACATTGCATCCGAGAGCATCAGCCTCACTGACAGTGTTTGAAACCCAATCCTGTAACGCACAATTGAATACCACACGGCTATCATTGACAATATTGTAGTATTCATTCTTTTCCAAATCCTCGTAGATTGTTAGTAGTCCTCGTGAGACCAAGTCACGAGTGCGTTGCATGTAACTGTCGCTGTTGGATTTTAACTTGCCGCCGCTGCACACACAGAATTCAACCTCTTCCAATCCTGGTTGAGAATGCCATGCTTCGATCAAATCCATGTAGAAGTCAGGTTGTTTCTCTTGATCCCATCGTGCCGAGAACACCACACGATGTTTGCGTTCATTAAACGGTTTGATACTTGCAACACGACTCTGCACTTCTGTTTTGCCAAATGCCAAGCCTGAAATATTGTAGATCGGAGCCTTCCAACCTGCAATCTTCATGTGCATTACCATTTCCTCATTGGTGGCCAAAACACCGCTAACAAAGCTATCCACCATTTTCTCGTAGTGTCCCATCCATCCCGCCATTCCCCACACATGAACGAAATCATCAGGATCAATGGACTGAGCAAGACACCGCACAAAAATACGGGGACGAAGGCCAGGATCAATTTGATCCATGATATAAGGCAGGCTCTCGATTCCGGGCTGAAACATGTCTTCAAAGTAGATAACATCTTCATGGGTTAGTTCTCCTGCTTTCATCATGCGGATCAAGTTCATGAGTTGGCTCATACCAAAGTATGTGCGTCCATGTGCGTCTAGCACTTGTCCTGTAACGATGGCTTGATCGTTGCTGAGTGTTTCGCCGGGCACTACCACATAGTCAATACCGCGGGCATCAAATACCGCAGTATTCCAATCTTGTAGTTGTAGGGTATAGCGAGCCTTGTATGGCTCTAACCCCATGTAGTACAGTTTTCTCATGTGCGATATCCTGCTAGACGGCGAGTGTCCTCATCCCACATGTTCTTGGCCGGCTTGCCCTGGCTGTGTTTGTTGAATTGTTGGAATGCATAACTGCGGAAGTTATACAAGTCCGCCTCGTTGAATTTGTAACCATAATCCACGCAGAACTCGCGGTATTGATCGAGATCATCCAGAGTTTGTTCTGTGCGGGGATTGTGTTTGATTGTAGGCTTGGCCATAGTTTCCTCTTAGATTTTAATTGAATGAGCAGGTCGAGAGAGATTGTATTGAATAGATGCGCCGTTCTCTCCATCTTCGGACACATCAATCCACACCGTGCGGTCTGGATATCTTGCAGCGATCTGATCGTAAAGATCATCCGCCATCATTTCACAACTTTTGTAGTCTAGACCTAGAGTGGCATCACGATACAGATTCTCGAGCCATCGCTTGAATTGGATGAACTCGATGTCCCGGTCATTATGGAACACATCGATCCACACCCTGAAATGAAAGATGTGACGGTGAGGAGTAGCAAGAAACGATACATCATATTCATCTCCAGTGGCCAGTGCGGGATCTGTTGCAGCGGCTGGATATTTATGGATACCTTCTTTGCGGAATGTGACCCAGATCTTGCGATCCGCATGTTCACGGATACGACCTTGTTGTTCTAGTAGTGCTTGTTCTCTTTGATTCATATTTTCTCGTCCTTGGTATATTTAGACCAGTCAGTGAAGTGATCACGATTTTGTAAGTCGTGTATGCTGTGGCACCAAACGCCAGGGTTGGTATCAGCAAAGTCTCGGTCGTCCAGTTTGAGTGTAGCGTTGTAGCCCAGTTGCCGGATGTAAGGTATCTTGACCGAGATCATGGGAATGAAGTTGACATAATCACACAATCCTGATTCCAACAATCCTTCAACGCATCGAACATCTATGTCTAGGGTGCATAGGTAATCGCGATCAAGAAAGCCTCGGATCATATCTTCCCAAGGTTTCCACGCCTCGGCATCATTCACATGTGGATTGGGGAAACTTTGATTGGCACCAAAGTAGATATGACCACGGCCATTCAAGTGATGCCCAATCCATTCCTGTTCTTGAATACCAACCACAAACAATGTGGGCATTCCAAATGCTGGTGTGTGTTCTACTTCAGTTCCGTAAAAGAACTTGACATCTTCATGACCTTCGCGGTTCATACCTGATCCTGTTCAAGTTGTTGTAATGCTTCAGAGTTTAACAGATCTTCAGGGTCGGTGTCAACCTCTACCACATCGAACAATGCCGAAAACTGTGTATTGGCATTCATGGTCTTCTTGCCTTTGAATCCGCGTGTGCCAATGATGTCCATCCAGTATCTACTGTATGACTCAATGATGGCTTCAGATTCGGCACGATCATCAGTGGCAAATATTGCTTCTACAATATCTGCAAATCGTTCGTGACTGCCTTTGGAATCACGCATCATTCGAGGATAACTTCCTGCATCAAACTCACGGTTGGCTCGTTGTACCGATTCCAAGTGCATCCACACATTGTGCCCCATCAGCAATGCATATGAGAATGAATCCCATGATGTCTTGCCTTCTTTGCCAATTTTGTTTAGATCTCCGGGCTTATAGATACAGATGTCCTTCATTGTAAACAGTCGACTCAGTGGGCTCTCATCAAAGTGATCCACCAGGCCATCTGCTACCACAGCCTGCCCATATGGGCGTGTGTCTGTGCTGTACTTCTTGTCATCTGCGATGGGGCTCATCCTATAACACCATTTGCCTTCGTGCGGCAAGTCAATGTGATGATACACCTGACCATTAGCAGTGGCGAGGAATGGGCTGGCACAATCAAAGGATATAGTGAAATCCGGATTAACGTATTTCCTAACAGCCCTTTGAATCACGGTGAGTAGCACAGCCCATTCCAACTTTGATGTGCCCAAGAAGTGCATCCAATCATGCAAGCCTTGTTGCAGTAGATTGTCATGTCTCAACGCCACTAGACGCTTGAGCACGAGATGCACATCGCACATGTTCTGACCACCCATGGCCCAACCGTCAAAGTGTCGGCCCGGGTATTGTTGTGGATCACAGTAGTGCTTCATGGTCTGATACCATTGCTCTGCTGATGTGTGATTGTCTCCCTGCAACACATTCAAGAACTTGGCACCACCGTTGTCTTTGCCTTTGCGGTTCACCATGAAGTATTCATTGTTGAACTTGGTGGCATCCACTGCTTCTTGTAGCGTGGTGATCTGACATGCTGCACTGGCTTTCTTGTCATGGATCACCCAGGTTGGAATATCCAAGATCATTCCGTAGTCACTGAGTGTATCCAACCATGTAAAGATGGCTGCTCGTTTCTTCTGTGCTTTGGCACAGCCTGAATTAGCACGCCAATCACCTTCCCACAAGCCTTTAGCGATTTGGAATCCACCAGAGTCGCCCAGTATGAAACTGCCTGGTTCTCTGTTGCGAACCATGTCCTCTGACCAGTCCTGCTTGGTAAGATCCAAGTTGGCATGCCCACCTGAATACAGACTCCACCGGTATGGAAACAATGCTTTTTTGCTGTTGAGCCAGTTCATCTGTTCCATGTCTGTGAGTCCTGCAGGCAATCTAGCAGGATCCACATAGTGTTCATTGCGTTGCTTGCCTACAAATGTGGCATAGAAGCCAGAGATGGCCGGCAGGAACACAGCATAGTCGTGCTGCTTGGCTGTGAGATTGTCTTGTTGGATCACTTGGTTTGTGCAGGTAAGATGTAGTTGTAAACAGCCATGCCTGAATCCACGGTGATCTGCATACAGCCGTCATCTGAGATCTTCATGGTCTTGTCACCGGTTAGACCCAAGATGCTCATGACCTGTGCCACGGGCCACGACCATGAATGTTTGAGTGTGCCTGTGACATCTGGTTGGAACACAAAGTTACCGCTGTGTGTAGAGTGATCACCAAAGAAGAACTTCAAGTTTTTGTTTTCGGTCTTGACCTGGAAGTTTTGTTCCTCAGAGTTAGCCTGTGCCTGCATCTTGAGACGTTGGATGGCAGCCACTGTGGGTTCAAATGTGATATGCCAGTTCACACCTTTAAACTTCAAAGTCTTGAGTTTTTCGTTAACGATCTCTGACGCCATGAATCTGTAGTTATTGCGGAAGTCGCCTGCTTTGTTTTCAAAAGTGATACCATCGGGTTCGCCTGTGGTTCGTTTGGTGATTGCCAGTTTGGCATCTTCACGATATTCCTGCAAGTTGATCAAGGTCTTGAGTTTGCCGAGATTGGGCATACCAAATGTACCAATGAAGTCAGCCACAGGGTTTGCAAACTGTGCTTCGAGGATCACGGATTTGTCTTCAGCAACACCGTTGACCACTGTATCAGCGGTGGTGCCGGTTACTTTAATCAAGTCAATGCAGCCGAGGTCATAAGTGTGTTGTACTAGGTCTAAGAGATGGTCTTTCATGGGTTTTCCTTTATTTTAAATAGTTGCCGAAGATATTCTTCGGAGTAATGCGTGGATTCGATATATGTAGATATAGTTCTACGAACTTTGTCAAAGTCAAGATTGTAGTTGGTCACGTCCTCACTGATATCCACATTCAATATCTTGGCCAATTTAATCAACTGGTCTAGATTTAACTTATTATAGAGTTCTTGTGAAGTTTTGTCAATGATATGTGCATCAATTATTCGCCAAAGGCTATCATCAGAGAAATTCACTGACTCAAGATATGCTGATATCGTCCTCCGGACTTTTTTGACGTTGAATTCACGTTTGGTCTTTGCTTCACTGATATCCACTCGCAAAATCCTGGACAATTTGATCAACTGGTCTAAGTCCAGTTTATTATAGAGATATATTCCGGTTTTGGCTCGTTCTTGTTCTTCAAGTCGTTTTCGTTCTATCCTTGCTTGTTCTTTGAGCAATTCTTCTTCTTTTATTCGTTTGGCTTCGGCAGCCAGACGGATCTGTTCTTCTATATATTTGGGAGATCGAAAAACACCCGCCACTGCCTGTGCTCCTCGAATACTATCGAGTTCTCCGGGTTTTTGTAATTCTAACCAAGAGGCATTGCCCTGATTACAGTGATCATAAACTATCTTATAGCCTATTGATTGTATGTGTTGTCGTATCAATCTTCCGGGTGTATAACAACCGGAATAGTGCTCAACAGATCCCACTGACCTCCATTGATCACAATCATTGAAACTGAATAAAAAAGTTCCGCCCGGTCGAAGCAGCAAAAATATTTCATCCAAGTATTGCTGAATAATCTCCAATGGTTTATATTCAAAATAATGAAACGCATAAACAAAACCAAACTGGGTTTGAGGAAGGTCAGCGAAGATGTCTGTTTTGTTGTATTCTCTGATTAGATAATATCGTAGTCGACGTTGATACTCTGGTGTAAACAATGATCTCACAGGGTTGAACAGATCTTCATGTGTGTCTACCAAGTACAACGGATCAAATGCCACTAAACTTTCCAGACCGGGACTTTTGGCCGGTCGAATCACCATGCCAGGATATTGCCAATTGGAATAAGCATTCAGTCTATTTTGCAGAAGAACTTGGGTATCGGCAGCCAACTCCGGAGTTCGTGCTAGTATACGATCGGGCATATCAGAACGCAGGATCTCTTGGTAGCGAGTGGTACTCTCGGCAAAATACTCTGGTTCATGTTGTTCAATCAAAGCCTGCACATCGTGCCGCAGTTGCTTTAATTTTTGATCGTATTGAGTTAACGATGTTCGTAGATCTTGTTGCATTGAAGTTAAGTCTGCTGCCAGATCTCCGACCTGCACATTGCTATTCTGCACAATCAGAGTAATCTTGTCTACTTCGGCCACAGCCACAGCAGCAGCATCATGCACATCAAGTGTATCCAGATGATTTAGATATTGAACTATATCGCTGAGTTTCATTCAAAAGAAAATAAACTAGTAAATGTGTTGGCTGTGTTGGTGCTGGATTTCAAGTCCCATCCCAACACCCCCAAGAGATTATCGATCTTCTGATCTACCACAGTGGTTTCCATCTCACCATCATCAAATGGCAAGTCTTTGAACCATTGTGGCAAATGCATTTCGTCTGTGGGATACCCGATTGAGGTCCATCCCAGTGGATTCGACTTGAGTTTGCACACAATGGTCTTCATGCCGTCCACTACCTGCATTGAATAGTTGTCCGAGTTCATGCGTCGCAGATTGTTCCAGTTCATGGCTGCTCGCACATGGCCGGGCATGTTGGCTTTGCCTAGCCGTTCTTCTTCTTTTCTATACTTGGTCAAGTTATTCACACGCTTGGGACTACCCTTCTCCCAGCCGGGTCTTTCCATGAATACATATTTAAACTCTCTAATTCGTGCCACGATTTCTTCTCTCTGTGTTCCTGTTAGGACCTTATTTAGAATCTCGCTGAGGAACTCTTGAATAATCACAGGCGTATCACTTCGTTTCAAGTCCAAGCCCATGGCCTTGACTTTGCCGGGCTTGCCATTCACATCCACACGTTTGTTCTCTTTGTCGATGTACAGCACAGCATAACGCTTCTTGGTGATGAACAAGCCAGTTCTGGCCACAATCTCTCGACCGCCGCGGATCACAGATCCCATCTCTCTTGGACTATGGAATGCTTGCTCCATGAAGCCAGGGAATGACTCATTGACCTGATCTGCTATGGAATTGTATAGCGCGATACAAGTTTCAGCGGACCATTCCATGCGACCTTCTTGGACTTCTTTCTCCAGCATGGGCCAGGCAGTGAAGTAACATGAGTCTGTGTCACCATAGATGATTGATTTACCTACATGGTCATATTCGCCAGTGATGCATTCATTCACATACGCATCCATGTGCTTGGCGATAGTGCGTCCTACTAGCGTGGTCGATTGTCCAATGCGTTTGTCAAAGAATCTGCAACCTGGATTAAGAATAGCACCATACAGACTGTTCAAGTTAATCTTCTTGACCAGTTGTCGTTTGTCCCAGTATTCAAACTGCACATCATCCTTGCCTTCGTATTCTCGGGCTTTCTTCTGCATGTCTTTACGTTCGGCATACCAACGCTTGAGCAAGCCAGGAATCACTGCTTCTTTTTCGTAAGTGAAGATGGTACCATTGGCTGATAAGATCCAAGGCTGATTTGAATCAAAGATCATCTTCCATATCTCAGCAGCAGAGTGTACAGTTTCCCCACCATCCTGCCAGTCGATAGTGATCTCAGTGCCGCGTTGTTGATCCATCACGGCTGTGTATTCCAGGCTGGCAAACAATCCTTCCCAAGCAGCAGCAAAACTGTCTCCCTTGGCCATCTTGTCTTTGATCAGCCTATCAGTCATTATGGGCCGAAGCTGACCGACGATGGTTTCTGGCCCCATGTTAAGGGCCCTAATAGCACTGGGATAGAGCGAGTTGATGTCGATACTACCAATCCATTCGTGGATGCCTTTTTTGGGATAAGCAACATAGGCACCTGCGGCTTGCGTGTCTTCATCTGAGAGTCTTTCTTTACGGTTGGGAACTACCATACCACGCTCATGAGCTTCCACGATGATGGCCTGCTCAGTCACTGCTACTGCACCCATTGTGGTCTGCAATAGCACGGTATTTTCATGCGCTAGTGTGTTGGCCAGACTCAAGAAACGCAGTTTCTTGTCCAGTTTCCCAATCAACATTGTGTCCTGGCGATTGTAATCGATAAAGGTCTTGAAGTTCTGATTGTAAAGTTGATCCAGGGTGCCTTCAAATGCAGTCTTGCGACCAATCTCTTCGTATTCACCAATGGCATCTAAACTGTAACTGTGTCGCTCTTCATAAGTGTATTTGCGATACAGTTGCATATAGTCCATATGCACACGGCCTACCAAGTCAAAGGTCTCGTTTTCTGCACCAAAGCGTTCAAACATGCGTTGCTTGGGAAACTGATTCCACAAGCACATGCGCCGTGTGTCATCCTTGCTTAACACTCTGCTGATACGATTCACTGTGTAAGGAATGTCATAGCCTTCGGAGTTCCAACCAGTAAGGATGTCTGCATCTTGGATCAAGTCCAGGAATGAGTTCAGCATGTCTGCTTCTTTTTCAAACATGAAACAGTTTTCAAACTCTCGGGCGATATCTTGTGCCGTCTCCATGCTCATGTGGCGCGGAGGTACAGCCAGTGTAACGATCTGATCCAACCAATCCATGTACACAGAGATTGCTGTGACTGGGTTGAATGGATCGCTCACAGGTGAGAATCCGCGTTCAGGATCAAAGTCTACTTCAATGTCGAAGAATGCTGTATGCAGTCGAGGACCATCCTGGCCTTTGTAGTTGTCCTCGAGACAGCGGAAGATGGGATTGATATCCGACTCGTAGATCTTTTTGTTGGAGTGCATCCGCACTTCTTTGCGGAACTCTTTGTTGTTCTTTGAGGAAAACCTTGCCACTGGTGTGCCGTAGATTGAACGGAACTTGCCTCGTGGGTCGTCGTAGTAGAAAACATAGTTGGCCGGATATTCGCGATAGACTCTCTCGCCATCTCGTCGCTCAACTACATGTATGCGATCGTGTGCTCGATCATAAAGTGCGTCAACGTAACTCATTTATCTCCGTTTATGGCCGGTGGGCCGTGATTCATGTTCGTAAAGTGAACGATACTAAAAATATTTATCAATGAATTGTGTTAGTCAATGAATTTCGTATTTTTATAAATTTTTATTTTTTGCAATAGTGTGCTACGTTGATTTTCAAAATTTGAAATATACCCAATTGGAAACTCTAACGGTAAAGAATCCAATGCTCTATTGTGAGATTGTGCCCATGATGTAAATTCTGGTGATCTATAGATATTTTTTCTTGTGCCATCTAATTCAATGACAAACCCACCAAAAGATCCAAGTCTGCCAGTACAATCTTGAGCATTGGGATCGTCGTTTTCGTAAAAACTCTGCAATACAGATTTGCCCAAAATTGAATCGTTGAGTATAACCATTGGTGATTCTAGTGCCATATATTCGTCAAAATTATGTGCTTGATCTTCAATGGTAAATTGTAACCAAGGATCCAGATCAGTATGAGATTTTCTTGTAGTATTGCATATTATCATTGACAACGGATGTTGATCTAAAATAAATTTTTTATTTTTATGAGGATGACATGCAGGTTCCAACTGATGTACTGCTACGTTTATTTCATCAACTATATCTAACCATTGTTGAAAAGACATATATTCTGGTATTTTAAAATTCTCATCAAAAGGATTTTTCTTATCTGATTCTAAGTGTAGATCATGATACCATAATACATTGTAGGTAAAGAACCTGTGCAATTGATTTAACGTATCCTGACTACGGTCAAATTCATCTGAAATTGAAAATGGAAATGTATAATTTATTTGTTTTAATTTATCAATGGCCGATTTGATCTGATTCCAGGGTTTAGAAGAGTTGATAATACCATTCCTGTATATAAGATCTTTCGAAGAAATTTCATAATTTAAGTTTATTTTTTGGAAATGTTTAAACCATTTGGCTACGGCGTTGTTTTGAAATAGAGAAATTTCAACGACTGATTCATCTAGAAAAGTTATTTGTAATTTCATGTTATGATTACTACTATTACTGCAACAGCATCCTTGTCAACCCTATGCTATCAATTACACTTATTATCAGATAGTTGCCCAATATGCCAAAACTGCCTCGAGTATACGCACACCATGACATGATCAAGCATCCAGTGATGTATGCTATGTATAATTTTACAAATGGCAGATCAGGTACCATAACAGCATAGGTCAGACTACAACCTAGCGATATTGCCCATCCTACCAATTCCAAACAGAAGCGCAAAGGATATGCGCGAAAATCTGCTCGCACATAATCTGCTACGCCGGCACGCCATTTGGCAAAACTCGGCGTCAAAGAGTCTTGCCCACAGTTTCCAAGATGGTTTCTAGTTGTTCGTGATCTTGTTTGGCTTTACCAAACTCGGCCTTGTGTGCCAGTTTGATGGCTTTCTTCAGCACAGCAGGTTTGATCTCCAGTTCTTCAGCAATGGCCTTGATGGTATCGTTGAGTCCTGCACTGAGTGTGTCCACTTCGTGCATGACCTGCATGCCTTCGTTGATGATCTGTGTGAGTTTGATCTTCTGATCGCCGTTAAATGTTTTCATTGAGTATCTCCAGTAAAAACATAGTATAACAACTCTGTGATACAATCACAAGAGTTTTTGGCTAACTCAACGACTGTTTACAATCCGAGCCATGAGTGCTCTACGAGCAGCACGGCTTTCTTCAACCTTCTTGGCATCGTTATCAAACTGTTTCTTTGTGGCTTGTACCATGCCGCTGAGTCGTTTGTCACCGCGTTTGAAATCACCAGACTGATCTGCCGCTTTAGCATCCTTGGCAGCGGCAGTTTTGTATTGAGCCAGTTTGTTGGTGCTGAGTTCATTCAAACCTTCAAAATTCTTCATTTTATAATAGCCCGGTGGCGGGTTCAATGGGGCATTTGGTATAGGTTCGGCTTTTGCCGGTGGAAGGAGGTTTCCATTTTTGTCAATACGACGACCCTGACTGTCTACTCGTGTGGCATCTCGCTCGGCATCCGTCCATTTTTTAAATGCGTCATCTCTCTCTCGCTTGTTTCGTTCAGCATCCACTTGTTGTTGTGTTTTTTTACCACTGAGGATGTCTGACATCTCCTGTGGGGTATAAGCAGGCTGACCTTCTTTCAATGGTTTCAAAGGGTTAACTGTTTTCTTGCCTGCGGAGGCATTGGTCCTAGGTGGCATGCTTTGTTTGAGTTTAGCAGCAAGGTCTTTGTCTGCTTGACTTTCTGGTCCAGCGAGATCTCTGAGTTGATCCAATGGAATAGCCTCATCCACTCGTTTCATGTCCTTGCGGATTGCTGCCTTGACCTTGCCGTATTTCTTCATGAAGTCAGCGTCTGACATGGTTTTGAGATCGTCAGCCAATTCTTTCACACGGCCTTCTTTGATCAAGGCTCGTTTGAGTTTGATCATGAGTGTGTCGGATTCTTTCACATCTTTTTTCTTGTCATCTTTTTTAGCCATTGATTTGGAAAGCGCATCAAGCGCGTGTTTGACCATTTTTTCTTTTGTTATTGGCTTTGCTATTTTCTCTGGACCCTCACGAGGACCGGTATCACGGCCACGCGACTGTCGATCATCACGAGGTGATTGTTGACCACCATCACGGCCTGCACTGGGTTCACTCTTGTCCATTTCTGTCAAGTCTCCCGCCACACCTTGCTCACGCTCTGCTTGACGCTGTGCCCAACGCTCTTTGTTGCGTTGGACTTGTTGAGGACTTGCTTTCTTTTCTTTGCTTAGGTCACGATATAATGCTCGACCCAATGCGCTGGTATGAGGATTCTTTTCAGCCTCCGCCACACCTTGCTTGGCAGGAGATAAGTTGTGATGCCGGGCTTGTTCTAGATCGCGTGTGCCCACAATCTCTGCGTCATGCTTTTCAGCCCAGGCTATCATTTGGTCCGTGTCGCGAAAAGTCTTGTGCCATGTGCGGCGATCCATACCACGAACACCGTGTGCTTCAATGGTATGACCCTGTGCAGCCTCTGCCATGTCTTGCGGCCCATAATACTTATTTAATATTTCCTGCGCTTTTTCTGGAGTGACCCATGGGTTCTTATCGGTCCCATCCACAATAGATTGAAAAAAGTTTTTATCACCTAATTGGCCAGCATCTAACGCTTGTTGGATGTGTTCGGGCGCGGGTCTGTAGTATTGCTCTTCATCGTCTCCTTTACGCTGCACGGGAACTTTTTCTTTTTGTCTTAGATCAGGAGTCATATCAAATTCGGGTCGCGTTGGAGCAGGCAATGCTGGTGCAGCACGGCCGGTCTGGGCAACTTGTTGTGGCTCTGACAGCGGTTGTCCATTGGCCTTGAATATCTGCCGCACCAGGCCTGACACAGCATTGGCCATGGCCACGATAGGTGTGGGCAAATGGGCACCCTTGGCCTCTTTATCGATGTGGGCCAATTGTTGCATGGTGGGCCTGGATATGGATCCATTTTCAAACGGGTTGATGAGTTTCAAGGCGTCGGGATATTCATCAAAAAAGTCCTCTAGACTCCAGGTATCATCAACCTTCTCTAATATGTCATTTACCAAGGAGACTTTGAGTGATCGCCCGGTCAATCTTTCAAACTCTTCAACGGGATTTACATCATTATTGTCTTCGCAATATTCTTCAAAATCACTCCAGTCCTCGTAGTCCCTGAATCCCTTTACACGCTGCAATGCTCTCATATCACTGTCAGTGATGGCATCTGCCAGTATGCCAGAGTCGGCCTGATAATCATACATGTTGTATAGTTCGTCAGCAGTGGCTATTTTGAGCATGGCTTTGAGAGCCTGGATGCCATTCATCCCACCGGCTTGTTCAGCAAACCCTTTGACCAAGGTCACAATCTCTGGACCAGCCGCAGACATTGCTGCACCAGTGGCTGCTGCGCCTGCTGCCTTTTTAAGGAATCCACGACGGCTTGGATCTATGGCGTCTTCTTCACCTAGAGGATTTTGCAGTTTGTGCAGGCTCCGAAAACGATTCTTCTTGTGACTGAATTTTCGTAGACCGCTTTCATTTGTTTGATGCCCCATCAACCGCATCATGGTACGAACATGCACACGATCTTTTTCTTTTTCATCATCGGACAAATCATCGTATGGCACATGCTGTGCAGCATTATAATCAGCCTTGGGATTACGCTTCATCCACTGGCGGTGGATAAATTCAGCAGCCTTTTCCATGTTGTTACCGAAATGTTTCACAGCATGCTGGGCAGCACGACCTGCTGCTAGATTTTCTTTTTGCCAGTCAGGATGTAAGTCGGCAAACGGCACATTGATATCACCTTCTGTGCCATCACTGTTCTTTTTGATCCTTGGCTTGGTGCCTGTGGGGTCAAAGTTTCTACGCCATGCTTCATGTGCATTGCTGGCGAATTGTGTTATGGGATCCGCTGCACCTTCCTTTATTGCCGGTGTAGCATTTTGTGCCGGACGCCGGGCCCGCATCTGGGCGGCCTTTGCCTCTGCTTCTCTTTCCCAATCGCTTTGTGGAGCCATGGTGCCCTGGTTATTCTGATTCATTATCGAACCTTGATACCGAGCTTGCAAGGTGGTGAAATTAAGACCTTTGGATTCTAACATTTTTGTTAGATAATCCATGGCCTGCTCCATCTGAGATCTGGTATTACCTTGGAATTGTCCAGTGAGATCAATTTCCTTTTGCATTGGCTCGCCACCGGTAGACATTGGCTCTATCCTCACAGACACAATCAGCTTACTGGGATCTGCCGCTTCCTGTAATTTTGGAAATGGTGACATTGGTGCTAATCCCTGGGAAGCTCCACCCATGGATCCATCAGGTTTCAGTTTGGCATTTGGCCAACGAGTTAAATAATCGCGCAACCATGTCTTATAAGCAGCCAGAATTGTACCAAACTCGTCATCGGGTAGTTGTTCATAATTGGGCAATCTTGATGGATTGATAAACGCACCTTTTGCATTTACAGGAATACCATATTCGAGATCATGCCCCATTGATGTTTTGCTTTTTGGACCCGGCTTGGTATAATCAATAGGGCCAGCATCTTCAAACACAGGGCTGGTAAAAAGTTGGTCGATGATCATATTATGCTTCTTCTAAATAATCGTCATTGAGATCTTGTGGAAGACCTCTACGATGTGCGCGGAACATCTCCACAGCCATCTCGGCTTCATCCAAACTACGGAACCTGCTGGGCAATACACGATCACCATGGCGTATCTCAAATCCTGAATCAGGGTGACCCCAGCACTCTAAACAGGTGCCATCTTCCATTGTGAATGCTTTTGCAAGTGCCGATTCGCCTACGCTGACCGGGCTCATCATAGCAGTACCAGACATCATAGGTTCTTCAGTCTCGTCGTATTCTTGTTGATCACCGGGCTTGGCTGGATTCTTGTCCTGCACCTTTCTAACTGCTTGTCGTTCAAGGCGTTTTTTCTTGTCTTTGATCTCATCGTCTTTTTTTGCTTCAAGGTAATCCAAATATTGACCAAGATCTTGTTTTACTCGGCTTAGCATGTCTTCGTCGATCTCACTCATGTGGCGGGCCAGGGCACTGGATTTCATGCTGTCGCCGAACATGTTTTTGCCCAGAGGTTTCTTCTGTGTGTCATTGCCCAACACCGGTGATATGTTTTCCGGCTTGAACAATGCAGGCAGTTGTGGCACTGACTTCTGTTGTTTGTTTAACCCATGTTTCACTGACACCGGAGTGAGATCCGATTCAATCATTCTCAATCGATCTAAGATCTTTGCTATGTCGTCGTTCATGCTCGTTCAACTTTCAAGTAACTGGTCAGTTGCCAACGATACTTGCCATGGGCACTGAGTCGTTCTGCGATAAAGTTGGCGATACCTTGTTCGTTGTTGTCATTGGCTTCTGCAAAGCAACGGGTCAACAAATCAAGCATCTGATCGTTGTTGGCCTTGAGTTCTTCTAACATGAGTCGAGCACGGGGAATCTTTGTCTGTCCTGAGATCTCAGTGAGTTCACTGAAACGTTCAAGACTGGCGGGTGAGTATTCACCTAGGTAGCGGATGTATTCTGCTGTGGGATCTAATGCCGAATAAGCATCTTCGTAGATCTCTTGGAAGAAACCATGCAGTTCGCTGAAGTCCGGTCCTTCCACATTCCAGTGAAAGCCCTGGGCTTTTAGATAGTAGGCAAAATTAGTTGCCAGGAGCGTTTTTAAACTGTCTGCGAGCATGCTTGTTCCTTTTGTATTCTTTCGGCGTATTAGGCGTCGGGTCCGTTGTGTATTTACCACTCAACATGGATCCGCCTTGTCTTGTTTGCATGCCCAAGGGTTGACTTACTGTGGCCACAGATCCAGAGCCTGTACTACCGCTACTTGCGTCTTCCATTATTTCATGTGCTTTCATCTGTGATCCTTAACTGTGAGTTCTTCTTTATATATGCATAGGCCGACCCATGCTCGATCCTGACATTTTTTACTTCGATTGTGCCCTGTGATGGTGGAACCAATTCCCAACGCAGATCGTAGTTGCCCGGAGGTGCATTTACCGCCAGCATCTCTTCTAGATAGTATCCCTCTTGCCAGATCCAAGTGCGTTCAGTGAACAGTTCATTACCCACATATACCCGTATCCTAGGAGGATCTCCCTGCCAATCCACACTGACATCGGCTCGTACTACCACTTCTTTCCGGTTCATTTACCAGGAACACGATTAGACACAGTGTGCCCTTGGTTCTTTTTAGTGTTTATTGTTTTGGGCTTGTTACCGGCTTTTTTCATTGCTATAGCGATAGCAGCCTGTTGTGCTGCATTGGCTGCTTCCTCCACATCTTTTTCACCCAGGAAGCCCATGCCCTCGGTTTGTGGTTGGAATAACTCGTATAGCAGCATGATGATAACTTATCGACTGTTTATGAATCTTTTTACGTCGCCCACTGTGAAAGAGTCTTGGCCTTGACTTTTTCCAAATGCAGGATTCTGTTGCCATATTTTGTTCATGCTCAACTTTGAAGATTTGCCGCTAGGTAACATCAATGTGCCGCCACCTTTTTGCCCTAGCACAGTATTGTCGGGAGAGTTAACAAATGCCGGCATGAATGTTCTCATGTACAATGTACCTACATCATCTCCGGGTTTTGCACCCACCATCTTATAAAAGTTATAAACGTAATCTAATTGATCAACGGCCGACATCTGTGCAAGTTCGGCTTTGCTTGTTCCTAGTCTGTTGGCAGTTGGTTCTGTAAATCCAATCAGCCCCACTGACACATTGTTTGGATCATGACTGCTAGGGCTAAAACTTCCAGCACTTTCAATTTTAATAATCTTATACAGATCATTGACATTTATACCTAACTTGTCAGCAACCTGTTGTAGTTTTTTATTGAATTCGGGACTTGTTTTACCACCTGTTGGTAACTTGTTCTTACCATCTGAATTCGGCGGAGATACATCAGGCGTATTACCTAAATTTGGAACTCTTAGTTTATAACCCACAGTGATCTTGCTAGAGTCTGAGATCTGAGGATTCAGCCACATAAGACCATCCACTGTGGTGTCATTTTTTCTTGCTAATCTTTCCAATGTGTCTCCAGGACGTACAATGTATATCCTGGCGGATTTAGTATCGGTGTCATCCTCTTTAAGGAACTCAAAGGATTTCATATTAGTCCTTGATCAAGCCGGCTAAAAATCTCATGCGATCGATTTCTCGAGATTCTTTGACTGCTTGTGCGGCTGGAGGATTCTTATACTTGGTATTGGTTCCTCTGTTTGGTTGAGCAGGCGGCGGTGTTGCTGACTGAACAGGTTCTGGTGCAGGTGGAGTATGCTCCCATGGCTGACGCCCAGTACTAACTGGTCCAGGAAGTGGCTCAGGTACTCCGGGTCTAACTGGACCCTGTGGTATTCGGCCACCGCCAATTACTTGGCCACCACCAGCTGGCGGAGTGGCTGCTTGACTGGGTACCGGTTTCTTTTGAATCGGAGGTTGAACAGGCTGTAAGGGTTTATATGCAGCCAACTCTTCAGCACTGGCTCCACCTTGTCCGGTGCTACGACCACTATACGCCTGACCGGGTTTTATAGCAGATATAATAGCATTGGAAGTGTTGGGTCCAATGACGCCGTCGGGCTTGAGATCATTCTTTTCCTGGAATGCTTTGATAGCAGCATCAACGGGTTTGCCGTTTTGGATCAATCCCAGTTCAACGGCATAGGAGAATATGGTTGGACTCATTTTAAATCCGGCCTTTGGTGTGGCATTTTGTTTAACTGTTGGTTCGGCTTTTCTACGATTTCCTTCTCCTCCCCAGCTATCCATCTCACTACGCTTGTATACATCTACGTCGGCCACTGGAGGTTCTCCAGGTGCTGCCATTGCGTTGGGACGAATGATTTCGGGAACGGTACCACCTTGCCCAGCGTGTGCTGCTCCGTACACTCGAGGATCCCATTCACGTTCTGCTTTAGCCGGCGGCGGCACTGGTGCTGGCGCTGGAGTCGGTGTAACACTTTGTACAGGGCGTTCTGTAGATCCTATTGCCTTGCGACCTTGGTCGGCCGCCGCTGCTGCTCTTGCTGCGGCTGCGGCTGCTTCTGCATCCGCGTCTGCTTGTACGTCTGCGCGGCGATCAGCACGAACTCTTTTAACCGGTGTGATGTCAGTGTCGAATCGTGGAGTCGGCATAATGTTAGGTTCTCGTGCTGGTTGGTAGTTATACCCACCTTGATCTCGTTGTGCAGCACCGGGAATTCTTTCGAGATCGGTATTATATCCCTGTTGACCAGCGTGAGCATCACCTTTGCGTTGCGGTGCTGCTGCTTGTGCAGTCTGTACCACACCCTTTTCACCACCGGCATCCCAGGTCACACCAGGAGTCCCGGATTTGATTGGTTGTCCATCACGCCCTACTAGTTTTCCATAGTTTGGATTGGCTGCTTGGAAATCTGCAATTTCTTTTTGTGTTGCAGGCTTGTAACCTTTGTTTGCACGTTGAACAGGATCAATAGAGAACCCAGGGGGTGCGTCTTTTAATTCGGCTGGAGGAGTTGGTGCTCGTCCTATTATCTTATTTCCAAGATCGCTCCAAAATTGTCCTGCTTTTTGACGCTTTTCTATCTCTGCAGCATCTGCTTGGGCAGCAGCCACTGACCCTGGTGCCGGAGCAAATGTGTCGTCATATTTGGGCGGTGCTTCTACGATAAATTCTTTTGATCTCATGATATGTTCCTTTATGAATGATCCTGACTTTATTTATGCTATTTGCCTTGACTGGCCAATCTTGCTCCATTGTTGAAACTGTTGCTGTGGCTCATCGCTGTGCGATTTCCACGGGCTTTTGACCATGCATATCCTGCTCTGTGCCCGGAACAATCCTTGGTGCAAGGCGATCCCAAGAAGGTGAGTTCATCAAGTTCTTGCTGAACAGGCTTTTTTTTGCGGACAAATTCTCGTGCTCTCATAATAGTTTCTCTTGTTTAGCCCGGGATGATGACCTGATCACCGGGATATATCAAATTGGGGTTGCGGCCATTTGAAGTAAATTGCGGATTGGCGCGAAGTAAATCACTCAATCGACCCTTGTAGAATCTTTGAGCAATACGAGTTAGATTGTCGCCTTTCTGCACTGAGTATGTTTTATTCGTTGGCTTTTCTGCTGGCTTTTCTGCTGGCTTTTCTGCTGGCTTTTCTGCTGGCTTTTCTGCTGGCTTTTCTGCTGGCTTTTCTGCTGGCTTTTCTGCTGGCTTTTCTGCTGGCTTTTCTGCTGGCTTTTCTGCTGGCTTTTCTGCTGGCTTTTCTGCTGGCTTTTCTGCTGTTGTCGCGATCACAGGGCGCCCATCGACGCCTGGCTTCACTGCTACATCAATATTGTCAGGAGTTTTGTTATCAAGAACTTGGCGCAGGCTTTCATATCCGCCGGGCGGCACTGGATAACTCAGCACATACGCTTTGACCGCTTGTTCTATTTGTAGATATATACTTCGCCAAAACTGGAATTCCTCCATATTACGACTACCACCACGACGAGTTGGACCGTTTGATAACATTGCATATATCATGAGATGTTCGACGGTTTCACCCTTTGGGTCTATGTCACGACCGGGCAGTTGTTTCGTATATCTATATTGAGTAAGCACTTCTTTTGCAGGACTGGGTATTTGGCTGACTATTGCTGGTATACGACTTGCTATATCCAGCCCTCGATGCATGGCTTCGTGAGTGATGGTATTCTCATGCCCGTGTTGTGACCAATCGGCGGCTTTGAGGTCTTGCAGGTTTATCAATATTTCATATCCACCGGTGTTTTTAATATCAGCATCATTGTAGTAATATTCCCCTTTGACGGTTGGCAGCATATAACCTTGGCCATTCTTACCAACATCGTACCCAATCTTGGCCGGGCTTCTGTAGCGAATGTCAATGGGGCTGTTGCCCGGGTCTCCGATGATGCCCAGATATGCAATAGCATCCATACCTTTGGGAAGATTTTGTTTGATAGCCGCTGCGGTCATCACAGCCGAGATCTGTTTCCAATCAATTGCTGCTTTAGTGAATTCCTCACGGACGAATTCTCTTGCTCTCATTCAGCATCTCCGAATATTGGACCACCAATGAAGTGACCATTCTGACTCAACACACCATTGCGTAATTGCTTGATGATGGGTTCAGTGATGTCTCTGCGCCGGAAGTGCGGCAAAAAGATATGTGTTTCCACTGGTGCATCATTGTTTTCTTCTTGAATAGCATACATCCTATGTCGGCCGTCATGGTCCCGCACCTTGGCTTCCATACTGAAATCACCGTCCTCCCACTCCTGGGGCACTGCTATGGTAAGGAATGGTGCGCCAAATCCTTGATCGTTTATTTTCTTCTTTAGATGGTCGATAGTTTCGCGTTCTTCGGGACTGTTCTTGTCCAAGGGCAAACTGAGTTTGAGGAATGTGCTGGGTCGCATGACCGTGCGTAAGCCAAAGTAATGCACATCAGCATTGTGCGGCACAGCACCAAGCCCATGCTTGTTGTCTATCTTTAGTTCAGTCATGAATTCACGTGATAGCATCAGCAGTTCCATTTCCTTAGTGCTAATGCTTTGCGTGTGGGTTTGCCATTGGGCTTCTTCATTGGACCTTTGACTCCGCCCATCCTGGCACAGAATGATTTACGACGCTTGGCTGCTTTGGATCCGGGCTTGAGTTTGCTAGGCTTGGTTGTCACTGCCATCTGTAGTTTGCTGCCGGGATTCTCTCTGCGATAACTGGCCACACCTTTGGCATTCAATCCACCTTTTTTGCTCTTGCCTGCACTTCTACGCCAAGCTGCTGTTTCAAACAGTTCGTGATCATCTACTGATTCAAAGTCGTCCCAGATTTGTTCAGCATCAACACCATGTGCCTCGGCCAGTTCCTGGACCATTTCTTCTATGATATCAAACTGCTGATCGGCATCAAGATCTTCTGTGATTGACTCGTTGGGCACACAGTTGCGGACCTGTCCGCCATTCTTGCCCTTTTTAGTACCTTCTGCATGTTTGCCTGGCCAGCAACGAGTATAGCCATTTGAATCTTTCTCACCTTTCTTGATCTCATTGAGATTGCCGTGGGTGCGACACATGCCACAGTCTTCGCAAACCATTTCCATCTCAACTGATTCGTTGTGTTTCTTCTTGCCGGCACAGTGAGCCCGTTGACTAAAGCCTTTAGGGTGAGAGCAGTTGATACTGCTTTTGTATTTTTGACTCCACTTTTCTTCTAAGTGGCGCATACTTTCAGTTATAAATTCACTTGACTTCATTTAGTTCACCTTCTTCCCTCGATCTTTTTCAGTAATGGGACCACCCACTACCCATGCCGCACAGGTTCTTGTGCCAGCACATTTAAAATGCAAAAAGTTGCAATACCCTAAATCACTCAGGTTTATTGTAGCAGCAGCATCCGCATGTGATTCATCTCCGCGAATTCCGGACTCGATACATTTCCGCATGCTGTTGCTGGCATCAAATGCAGCACAGTTACCACACAGCATGGTTTTTACTATTTTTTCCGGTACCGCCCAACGCCGAGCTGCACCTTTCCAATAATCCCCGGGTTGCAGAGGATTTGCTGGACCATAGTGATAATCATCTATAGCCGCTTGGCGATTTTTGAGATTGAGTTCAATGTCATGCGTGGCCACTGGGCAACCTTTTTCCACTGCTTCAACAAGTCTGATAAAGTTTCTCATATGCTTATTTAACACCAATTCGTAATAGACTCTTGTAGTCTGTCTCCGGATCCTGTGCAGATCTAGATCCTTGATACAGTGTCTGATCAAGATCATACGCACTGAGATCATCATCCACATCGTCTCTGCTTTGCAATGCCACTAATACTCCTGCGGGTATGTGATCAAACCACCCGCGATTCTCCATGTCATGACAACTTGTATTGATCACCAATCCATCCTGATCCAGTTGCCTATAATCTAATCGGTTAGCGTCCTTGACCATGGGCTCGACACGATCATCGATGTTTAGCATCCGGGCTATGCGTTGTGCTCCGCGCACCACAGCAGCATCCTTGTCTACATTCACGATGTGATCGTACTGTATATTGTTTTTGGCCAACAATATGCTCATATTCCCATACCATGAACCCAAGATGTAGATAGTGCTGAACTGATCCTGGATTTTTTTAAGTTCGTGTATCAGCCACAGTTTGTTCAGGATCAACCCGGATTCAAAACTGCCCTGCAAGGTTGACGGGCTGAACTCTAGCAGTTTCATTTGTGTTTCGCTCGACCTGATTTCATATTGGCCATCCAATGGGCCAACTGTGCTGCCCGTCCGGAGTGGCTCTTGGCAAACTTGCGTAAGTTGCTCACTGATGATTTAGTGGGCACGTGATGGCGTTTTGAATCACCTTTGTCTTGTGGGTTTCGACCGTCGGCGAAGTTTTCCGCCATAGCCTGTGGCAAGAAACTGGCTGCTATGTCCTTGCAAGTGTTGAAGATGTCAGCATTGTCAGTGACCTGCAGATTGAATGGATAGTCCTCCGCAGGATGCTGTGTGGGATCTTGCCAACCGGCATAGCATTTTTCAATGCCATAGTCACTTAACAAGTCAGTGCAACTCTCACCATACCGCTCATCCATGTGATTCACACAAGGACTCAGTGTGGTGATCATGATGGCATTGGGTCCAATACGACCATGGCGTTGTAAATGTTTATCAATAGCCATGCGTTCAGCATGACGGCGTGTGCCGTCGGGCCCGGGCATGTTGATAGCGTAGGTGTGATTGTTTTTGTTGTCGATCAAACAAGCAGCCACACGCCCATACTTCTCAGGATCTGACTCATGGCCACGATGTATCATTTCAATGCACCGTTCCAGCACTGAGTCCAGTTTGTGAAGTTTGGTGATCTCTCTGCTTTCCACCATATCTTGCTTGTGTGGTTGTTTGAATACACTATATATTTTTTGTGTAGTAATACCTTTTATCCCATTGGCCTGTAATACCTTGGCTACAAATGTTCCACAGTTTTCTGCGCCCACTGTGTTTGAAGTAGGAACCGATACTGGTTTTGACAATGAAACTATCTTTATCTTCTGTTTGGGAAACTCTGGATCATCGGTGACTGTGTTAGTGACATACACATCATTGCCTTTATGCCCACTCATCTGTATTTGTCTTCCATCCTGAGTGATAAATCCCACATGATCGTAACTCCATCCCTTGGGTGCTTTATCACTACGAGCAAAGAATATTTTTTGTGCTACTGGATTATCGTTTTCTCTGCCTTCCGTCACAGGTGCTGTGCTCTGTCTCACTGAGTAATCGATCCCATAGATTGGTTGGTCCGGAGTCATGCGGGCATAGTTGGCCACCCATTCTTGACCCTTGCGCCAGGCTTCGGCTTGATCGGCAGCATACATCCTGAACACTGGTTGGTCGGTGTTTCTGTCATACACTTCCCATTGTGTCTGTGCCGGGGGAATCTCTATTTCAATGTCTTGCACTCCGGGTATGGGTGTGGGTGCTTGACTGGCTTCATAGTCCGCCCAGCGTCTGGTGTTGGCCGCTGTATCAGCAGCCTGGCGTTGGCGTTGTAGATCTATAGTGCTGCCCGGGATGGCTGCAGGAACAACATCAAATGGCCCTTGCCCATCAACTGAATACGAGAAACGATGGTCGGTCAACCATTCATGTGCTGCGGCATTCGCATCTGCTTGTACATTTCTGTTCCAGAAAGTATGCACGGTT
>Ga0209191_1000335_pt1 | contig 37188 bp, 51 predicted proteins | sample S_130626_EF_Meta_FD_187320 | JGI IMG/M metagenome (GOLD analysis project Ga0209191, IMG submission 187320) | Freshwater microbial communities from Lake Simoncouche, Canada to study carbon cycling - S_130626_EF_MetaG (SPAdes) (version 2) | ecosystem: Environmental > Aquatic > Freshwater > Lake ...
TTGGGACTGTCAGTTAGTGCACTTTATTTTACAAGGACAACAAACTCCTTATCCAAGTTTAAACCAAGTATGTGAACACTATGGTTTAGAAACTAAACTTGATATAGTTTCCACAGAGTATTGGAAAAACAAAATAGATACAACTGAAATACCAAAAGATATACTTGAAGAATACCTAGAGCAAGACCTTAGATTAACTGAACAAGTATACTTAAGACAAGTAGAAGAATTAAAACGAAAGCCATTACTAACTAGACTTATTAGTTTACATAACCAAGATCTACTTGGTCTACAAGAAATGGAATTCAATGGTTTATTATTTAATGAGGAGAAAAGTAATGTATTGGCTGAAGAAACTGAACAACAGGTTGATAAGCTTGACAACTTCCTGTTTCAATTCCATAACTGTCCTGGCTTTAACCCTAGTAGCAATGATCATCTTAGTGCTTTCTTATACGGTGGGTCTATTAGCCTCCGCCGTAGAATTGCTTGCGGAGTCTTTAAAACGGGTAGTAGATCAGGTCAAGTTAAAGAACGATGGGAAGAGTATCAAGTAGAGTTCCCTAGATTATTTAATCCACTTAAAGGTTCTGAGTTACAGAAAGAAGGTTTCTATTCTACAGATGAAGCTACACTTAAATCTTTAAAAGGATCATTAAAAGCTAGGGAAGCAAGAGAGATTCTTTTATTCCGTTCAACTTTAGAGAAACGAGTAACCACATATTACAGAGGTTTACTTAATCTTATTAAGGAAATGAACTGGCCTAAAGGAATTATTTACGGACAACTAAATCAATGTGTTGCAAGAACAGGTAGACTATCTTCTAGTAAACCCAACTTACAAAACTTTGATGGTATGATTAAAGAACTATTTACATCTAGGTATCCTTAATGTTATTACAAGCTGACGCTAAACAATTAGAGTGGGTAGGGGCAACCTACCTATCTCAAGACAAGACTGCTCTTGATGAGATATGGGCTAGTATAGATCAACATGCCGATAATCAAGAACGCTTTGGATTACCTTCAAGACTTATTGCTAAGACCTTTGTGTTTAGATTAATCTATGGAGGTTCGTCTTATTCATATGCTAATGATCCTAACTTTAGAGACATTGGTAATGAAACCTTTTGGCAGAATGTTATAGATGAGTTCTATAAAAAGTATTCAGGTCTTAAACAATGGCATGATAAGATTATGGAAGATGCTAAACGTGATAGAAAACTTGTTATGCCAACAGGTAGAGTCTATGCTTATGAACCTGATATAAGATATGGTAGAGCCGAATGGCCTCGCACCAAGATCCTTAACTATCCAGTGCAAGGACTTGGTGCAGACCTTATGGCTATTGCTAGAGTTAGTTTAAGAAATAGATTGTTAAAAAAGGAAGGAGTAAAAATTGTTAATACTGTACACGATTCAATAATACTTGACTTTGATTCTAAAGTATGGGATAATATTAGTATAGTAAATTTAGTAGATAAGTGTTTCAATGATATACCAGCTAACTTTAAAAAGTTATTTGGTAAAGAGTTCAATTTGCCAATGCGAGTTGAATGTCAAATAGGCCCTAATTGGGGTAACATGGAGGTAGTAAATGCAAATAACAGTGATTGATGTTGGAGCACCAAATACACATGCAGCAAAGAATGGTCGAACTTACCAGTCTCTTGAAGTAACATACAAGAATGATCAAGGTCAAGCTCAATCTAAAAAGCTCATGTCCTTCTCTAATCCACAAGTATTTAAAGCAGCACAAACTTGGGAGAAGGGAACACAAGTAAATGTAACAACCGAGAAAGATGCTAATGGTTATTGGCAATGGACAGGTTTAGGAGGAGACGCTACAGTGGCAGATAATAAACCAGCAGCACCAAGTAATAATTCAACAAGAGTAACAGGGAGTAATTATGAAACTAAAGAAGAACGGGCTGCTAGACAAGTGTTTATTATTCGTCAAAGTTCAATCTCTTCTGCTATTGATCTCCTTAAAGATAGTAAACCTACAGTTGAGGGAGTGCTTGGAGTCGCTAGACAATTTGAGGAATACATTTTTGCAGAGAAAAAAGGTGTAGATGCTATTGTTGATCTTGAAGATGATGTTCTTTTATAACTAGATGCTAGCTCTTATAGATCAAGATTTACTTTGTTATAGATGTGCAGCATCTGCTGAACAAGATGAGTTTGCCATAGCAGTTTATCGTATTGATGAACTGCTTGACAACATCTTAACTAAAACTAATGCTACTAGTTATAGAGCTTTCTTAACTGGTCCTAATAATTTTAGAAAGAAAATATACCCAGAGTATAAAGCAAATAGGACACAACCTAAACCTAGACATCTTAAAGATCTACAAGATTATAGCATAGAAAAACTAAATGCAGAGTTTGCTCCAGACACACTGGAAGCAGACGATGCCTTAGCTATTAACCAAACTAAGGATTCTATAATATGTTCACTTGACAAAGATTTATTGCAAGTACCTGGTAATCACTTCTCGTGGGAAATTACTGGGAAAGGATGGTCTAGACCTGATATCTTTATTACCCAAACAGAGTTAGAAGGTCTTAGACTTTTCTATAAACAATGTTTGAAAGGAGATACTTCTGATAACATTAAAGGTGTTGAAGGTATTGGTACTAAAAAAGCAGATAACCTTTTAGCTAACTGTCAAACTGAAAAAGAAATGTTTGACATAGTAAGAACTGCTTATGGAAATGACGAAGAGTTCCTAATGAATGCAAGAGTATTATGGATTCTTCGTACTCCTACTGATGACTATCAAGAAAGATTTAATGCCAATATTCAAGAGTAAACTAGAAGAGAAGGTATGGAGTGTTCTTAAAAAACACTATCCATCTGTTAAGTACGAACCTTCTAAATATAAATTTGTTCAACCTGCTGTTACCAGGACTTACATTCCTGATTTTAAAACAGGGACTGCAAGTGTATATCTAGAAGCAAAAGGAAAACTAGATCTAGATACCAGAAAGAAAATGATTTGGTTTAGAGATTCTAATCCAACAATTAGAATTATATTCTTATTTATGAATCCTGATAATAAGATTACTAAACGTAGTAAAACAACCTATGGTATGTGGGCTACAGACAATGGGTTTGAATGGTTAGACTTTAGAAAGGAATGGCTTAATGCTTATAAAAAATTGTGTAGTAAATGATGATGGCTCTTATGACTTTGATTTCCATGTAGATCCAGATGAAGCTGCGTTCTTAATGGATCATGCTATTAAGAATCTAGTTCATAATGGTATTATTAAAATTAACTTTGATGAAGCTGAACAAGAGTTAGAAGTATTTAAACAAGAGGGCGGTAAAGTATCATGAGTAAAATCTTACTATTAGATATTGAAATGGCACCTAATGTAGCTCATGTATGGGGTATATGGGATCAGAACATTGGTCTTAACCAACTACGAGAGTCTTCTTATGTAATGTGTTATGCAGCCAAATGGCTTGGTGATAAGAAGATGATGTTTGATTCTGTTAAGAAGTCTACTCCAAAGAAAATGCTAGAAGGTATCCATAAACTGTTAGATGAATCTGATGCTGTTATCCATTACAATGGTAGACGCTTTGACATTCCTTCTCTTAACAAAGAGTTTCTTTTACATGGAATGTTTCCACCAGCTCCTTTCAAAGAGATTGATCTACTAACAGTTGCTAAGAGTCGCTTTAGATTCGTATCTAATAAACTTGACTATGTTGCACAATCTCTTGGTCTAGGTAAAAAGACTGAACATAGTGGTCATGAACTATGGGTACAATGTATGGCAGGTATCCCTAAAGCCTGGAAGCTTATGGAAGAATACAATAAGAACGATGTAATCCTTTTAGAAGCTGTCTATGAACGCTTTAAACCTTGGATTAGGAATCATCTAAATAGGACATTAGTAGAAGGAACTGATCTATGTTGCCCTACCTGTTCTTCTAAGAGTTTCCAACGTAGAGGTTATAATATAACAGCTGCTGGTAAGTATCAAAGATTTCAATGTCGTGCCTGTGGTAATTGGTTTAAAGATAATAAGAACCTTAAAGAAAAAGGTACAGTTAAGTTGGTAAACATATAATGATACCTGATGCTTGGTTAGTAGAGGAACTAGATTCAAATGGGCAATTAGTCTGGAAGATGATTGCCTTCTTTGAACCTACAGAACTATCTTGGTTTAAAGATTTAAAAACACAGAAACATAATGTAACTATAACTCCTTTATATAAAAATGAAAAGGAATCAAAACACTATGATGGTATTAAAAAGTATGATTCTAAGAAATTAGTTGAAGCTAATATGGGATTATAGTTGACAGATTTAAATAAACTTGATATAATAATAGGACAAAACTAATATGAGTGCACTAAAAAAACAAATAGCAGGAAGTCATTACAGACAATTTCCTATTCAACCTATTGAATTTATAGTTAAAAATAACCTACCTTTTATTGAAGGTAATATTATTAAATATATATGTAGATGGCAAGACAAAGGTGGAATAGAAGATTTAAATAAAGTCATTCATTATGTTGAACTACTTAAGGAGTTAAAAAGTGACAACAAAGAACGATGTAACAGGAGACAGTCTCGTATCAAAACCTTTATCCAAGGATGGAGAAGAGAATTGGGATCGAATCTTCGGAAAGAAGATGAGAGAACAGAAACTAACAGTGGAGGATATGGACCAATTGTCCATGCCAAAACATAACGACTATGGTCGGTCATCAGAAAGCTAATCATGAATAGAACATTCTACGAACTGTGTGAAGATTTAAAGAAGTTAGACGAGATAACGTTAATGGAACTACTTAATCTTACATCAGAAGAGATAGTTGATTCTTTTCAAGACAAAATAGAAGACAACTTTGACAGGTTGTCCAAAGAAATAAACAACGAACTAGAGGAATATGATACGTATGAGTAGTTTACCAAGTGTTTACCAGGAAGTAATTGCGATGAGCAGGTATGCTCGTTATATTCCTGAAAAAAATCGCAGAGAAACATGGGAAGAAACAGTAACACGTCTTACTAATTACCTTAAAACTAAAGTAACACTAGATACAAATACTTGGGATGAACTACACAAATCTGTTTTAAATCTTGAAGTAATGCCTTCTATGAGGCTTTTAATGAGTGCTGGAGAGGCCTGTGAAAGAGATAACATCGCTGCTTATAATTGTTCTTATCTTGCTGTTAATAATAAACGAGCTTTTAGTGAAGCTTTATATATACTCATGAACGGTACAGGAGTTGGATTCTCTTGTGAACGTCAAGAGATTGCTAAACTTCCAGAGATTCCTTCTGAATTAAAACAATGTGATGATGTAATTGTAGTTGAAGATAGTAAACTAGGATGGGCTAAAGCCTTTAAGAAACTAGTATCATCCCTTTGGGAAGGTGATATACCTACATTTGATTACACTAGAGTAAGACCAGCTGGAGCTAGACTTAAAGTGTTTGGTGGTCGTGCTAGTGGTCCTGAACCTTTAAAGAAACTGTTTGAGTTTGTAGTACACACATTTAAAGGTGCAGTAGGACGTAAACTTAACTCTATTGAAGTACATGATATTATGTGTATGATTGGAGAGATTGTAGTAGTAGGTGGTGTAAGAAGATCTGCTCTTATTTCTCTTTCTAATCTTACAGATAAACGTATGAGAGATGCTAAAACAGGAGCCTGGTATAATGATAATTCACACAGAGGACTCGCAAATAACTCAGTGGCATACACGGAGAAACCAGATAGTGAAACTTTCATGGAAGAGTGGCTCAGTTTGGTTAAGTCCAAATCAGGTGAACGAGGAATCTTTAATCGTGTTGCTGCTCAAAATCAAGCAAATAAGTGGGGAAGACGAGATCCAACTCTCAGTTACGGAACCAACCCATGTTCAGAGATTATCCTTCGTGATAAACAATTCTGTAATCTTACGGAAGTGGTTGTACGGGAAAATGATACCGAATCTACCCTTACTAAGAAGGTCAGGATCGCAACAATACTTGGAACTATCCAATCAACCCTAACTAACTTTCAATTTCTATCGTCTGAGTGGCTTAAAAACACCTCTGAAGAGAGGTTATTAGGTGTTAGTTTAACAGGTATCATGGATGCTAAGATTACTAACAGTCCTGATCCTAAAATGTTAGAAAGGTTAAGAGATGTCTCTAGGACAACAAATGAGGAATATGCGAAACAATTTGATATTCAACCTTCTGCTTCTATTACTTGCGTTAAACCTTCAGGTACTGTATCACAGTTGGTTGATTCCGCTAGTGGTATCCATGCACGTCACAATAATTTTTATATTAGACGTATACGCATGGATAAAAAGGATCCTATCTATGACTACTTAAAATCTATGGGAGTATCTGTAGAGGATGAAGTATTTAGACCTGATTCAACAGCAGTCTTTAGTTTTCCTATGAAAGCACCTAAAAATGCTATCCTTAGGAATGATAAAACAGCTATTGAACAGTTAGAAATTTGGTTAATATACCAAAGACACTGGTGTGAACATAAACCTAGCGTTACTATTTCAGTGAAAGATGATGAATGGCCTGAAGTAGGATCATGGGTATGGAAACACTTTGACGAAATTAGTGGTGTATCTTTCTTACCATACTCTAATCACACATATCAACAAGCACCTTATGAAGATTGTAGTGAAGAAGAGTATAAAGAACAACTAGCAAAGACTCCTAGTCGTATTGATTGGGCTGACTTTCTAGAACAGGAAGATAATACTACAGGTCAACAAACCTTAGCTTGTACAGCAGGAGCATGTGAACTATGATAGAATATGAACTAAGCTTAATTAGTGGAGCATCACTAGGGATTGAGTTCCTTAGTGATGAAGACTTTAGTTACACAATTATTGACTTACTAGTGTTACGATTAGTACTATCTAAAGAGAAGCCCTCATAGGGCTTTTTCTTATTCTCCGCCCCATTTACGATTCTCTGCAGCTGATTTTCTACGTTGTACTTGATCTTCTTCTCTAGCTTTTTGTTCAAAAGTCTTAGTCTTAACATCAAATTGTTTAGCTAACCATTGTTTAAATCCACCACCAAATTCACTTGTTGCTCGTAAAGTTTCACCAGCTTGAGGAACAGTCTTAAGAATATACTTACCTACATCTGTAGCAATAATATCCCAGTCATCTTCTACATTATAGATATTACGTCTATTATATAGTTCATAGTTAGCAGCTAATTGGAATAAAGCTTGTAATGTAGGATTAAATGTAATAACAGCAGATAGTAAAGTATAAGGATCTTTTTTACTTGAAGCTATTTCACCTATAGCATCAAATAAATGTAATACACCAGCACGTCTAACCTTAGAATCTTGATCTCCTGTTAATGCTTGTGCAAAGGAATCAAGTAAAGGATATACAGCACCAATAGCAATAGCTGTAGCTAAAGCTGCATCTGTACCTTCTTTAAACTGTTTAGACTTCTTAACTGCTGGATCTAACATTAATAGATCTTTACTAGTATTAAGTAAAGAACTTAACATACCATGTTTGTATCGTGCAAATATAACAAATGACGGATTTTGTAACATTTTAGCAGTAATTCGAGACACTTGTGCTCCTAATATCTTTTCACCTACACGACTAGGTAAACGATAAGAGGGCATGTGTCGTTCTACTGATTTAATTGCAGTAGGTAAATCTACTTTACCCTTACTCATTGTTTCCATAACAAGTTGTGTATAAAGAATATCACGAACAGTCCACATAGACTTATTAGAAAACTTAGAAATACCTTCATATAAATCTAATGGAGACCTACCTAAACGTTTTGCATACTCTACAAATTTAGGATCTTTACTACTAAGAGTAAGATTTTCTTTAAAAGCCTTATCTAATAAAGCATTATTACGAACATTAGCAGACATAACAGATCCACCTTGTCTCATAATCTCTCTAAACATAGGACCTCTATTAGTTACTTCAGAGATAGCTTTAGGAAGAGTCTCAGCAAATTGTAATATACCTTTAGGTGTTAAAATACCACTAGCACCTCTGTTAATAAACCAGTGAACCAACTCATTGTGCATATGTGGTAAAGGATTTAACATCATATTTTTAACAAGACCATTACTAGCCTCAGTTAAAAAGTTAGGTTGCCAAGTTTTACTAAAGTCACTTAAAATTTCAGCAACTCTAGGTTCAAATACATAGTTATTTAATTGAGGAAATTTCTCAAGATTTTCAGGACGAACAAAACCTTCAGGAGCATTAACTCCAGGCTTAATTTCATGAGCTGCTTCTTTAAAATAATCTGAGTTTTTAAACTGTTTAATCCACTCATTAACTCTAGCAAGATCTCTAAGTTCTGTTAGCCTAGTACCAGTAACAGCACTAAGATTACGAGAATATCTATAGGGAGTATTTAATTCAATTTCATCTAAGGTTGCTTCTTTTAAAGTACCTTTACCTAGTTTATCTCCAGCTTTAAGTTCTTCACCTGCTCTTTGCATATATTGTTTAGGAGTACCATTTTCCCATTTAACAATAGAATCACCTTTAAATGATACAATATTACGAGTACCATCAGGTAACTCATGAGCAAATATAGCACGTTCTTTAGCTGCAGAAGGAAGTAGAGCAGTAGCAAAGTCCTGGTTTAAACCATACTTATCACCAGCAAGTTTATCTTTTATATACTGCCAAGCAGATTTCTTTTCAGGCATACCATAACGAGGAGCATAACCACCTACTTTAGCAGGATCTAATTCAATTTTAGGTACTAAACCTTCATCGTGAAGATACCTATTAAGATCTGTAATTTTAGCAAGTTGAGGACCAACAGTTTCATTATACATTTGTTGTTCTTCAGGAGTAAGTTCTTCTCTTTGTTTATACTTTTGTTTTTCTTTTTCAATTTCTAAATTAAGATTGTCAATTCTTTTTTTATTGTCAAGAACTTCTTTTTTAAATCCAAAGTCTTTCCATAAAGTAGTACCATTAGGATTAACAGCAGATCTTAAATCTGAATCTTGAAAGTAACTTGCATTTTCTTGATGAACACTTTTAATTTCTTTTTCTATTTGACGAATACTACTACTAATTTGTTCATTACCTAAAGCAGTTTGTTCAGTATAACGTCTAAACTTTTCTTTTAAAGCAGGAACAATACCACGTTTATTAAATTCTTTTTCAAGTTGTGCAACAATAGTTTCATCTGATTTTTTAATATCAGTAAGAGTATAAAGAGAATCTGCAAGTTCTGCTGCACTAGTTGCAGGTTTAGGAACTGTAAGTTCACCTACTATCTCTTTATTAAGTTGTTCAGAAGCAGTTTTTTTAGGATCTATTTTCCATTGTGGAGCATATCCCATATCTGCTTTAACAGTTGATTCATATTTAGTTATTTCTTTAGCAGAAGGTGTAGTTAATTTATCGTAAATAACATCTTTAACTTTACCAAAACCAGGAATACCAACAATCATTGCTGTATCTATAACAGCTTTAGTTCCTTCTTTAGGAATACCAAAGTTAGATTCACCCTTTTCAGCAACCCAATCAATCTTTTCACCAAGTGTTTGTAAACCTTTATTAACTTTAGCATTTTCATATTCACTACCTAAACCTATAGCATCAGCAAACCCTTTAAACTCATCTTCAAAGTTAAGCATTCTAACAGAACTATTAGCATTTTCACGAGCTTTACCCCAATCAATACGAGGGGCTCCCTCTAGGGCTGTAGAAAAACCTTGATAAGTAGCATCTAAAAATGTATTAATAGCTGAACCAACAAACTGAGGAGTTTCTGCAATAAGATTAGCTACTGCTAAAGCTTCACCTCCAACTCCCTTAACTAAATTAGTTTCAGGTTGAATAGGTTCTCTTTTAACAACATTCCATTGAGTAGTACTAGTAGCAGAAGTAGGCGTTACAGTAATCTCTGGGGCCATACCTACTAAAGGTACTTCTACTGGAGTTCGTGATACAACATTCCAAGTATCTGCCATTATTTTACTCTAATAGCTTTTCCGTCTTTAAGAGACCAAGTTTGACCATTATCAAAAACAGTATTTTCACCTTCTCTTAGTTGATTAATAGGAGGAGCATTTGTAGAAGTAGGTGCAATATCATAAGTAGTTTTACTACCTAAACCACCCCAAGTTTTCTCTTTACCTACTTTAGATTCAATAAGTTTTTGAGTCATGTTAAATGCTTCAATAGATGAGTACTTAGGTTTAAGATAGTTAGGTGATTTAGGATCCATATCTTTTTGATCTAAATTACTTTTGTAAACAGTATTAAAATCTAAAAGAGCTTTAGGAATATCTTTATCATCTAAACCAACAGTTTCTGAAAGATACTTTCTAGTATTCATATCAGATTCTTTTGTACCTATTTTACTTGAAGCCTCTGCTTGAGATCTCCAAGAACTAGAAATATCTAAACCTTGAAGTTGTTTATCAATACCATTAAGTCTATTTTCTACTGCTATTCTTTCTCTACTTTGAATACCTTCTCTAGTAAGCATAACCATCAAATCCATTTTTTGATTTGTTAGATCCATTTTAGCAGCATTAATTTTAGCATCTTGATCCATTTTTTCATACTTATATTGAATATCTAATGCAAGTTTAGTATTTTTAAAACGAGTTGTACTATTTTCAGAACTATCAACTAAACTTTGTAGATAAGTAGAACGTTGATCTATAGGTAGATCTTTAACAATAGTAGTATCTACTCCCTTTTTATCAAGAGTACCCATAACATTATTCCAAATCTTATCTTTAGTAGCATCATCTGTAGCTTTAGTATAGGAAGTTAAAAAACCATTAGCTGCCATACCTAAATCTTCTGCTTTTAATGCATTAACTTCTAGTTCTGTTTTAGCACCTTGAAGTTCATTATTTTTAATTTGAGATTGTCTGTACTGATAATCAGAACCTTTATCAAGAGCTAACTGTGTAAGTTGATCACCTTTAGTATAATCACCAAACTTATTAGCTACTTCAGCGGCTAATGAATAATATTTACCAGGATCTTTTCTAGTTTCATCATCAACAAGTTGATTAAAATACTTAGCCATATCTTCATTCTTAGCAGCAGCTTGTTCATCAGAAGTTTTATAACCAAATAAACCTTTTAAAGCTTGTCCTATAAGAACACCAGAAGAAGCTCCTAATTGTCGTTTACCTGACCCAGGACCAGATCTTTGTCTAGACACATTAAGAAATTCATCTATACGTTTTTGTGTTTCTGCTTCAACATCTGAAGCTGTTTTACCAAATAAACTAGGTACAATAGTAGCCATTATTATTTTCCTTTAAATACTGTAGCAGCACCACCAATTAAATCACCCCAGAAACCCATTTGAGTATCATTGTATGCATTCTGAGCATTAACCATATTAGCACCTGCTGTTGCAGCACCAGTACCTGCTTGTAATCCATATCCAAGATAAGGAGTATTAATACCTGCTAAATTAATACCTTGACTAAGTAGTCCTGCTGATTGCTGATAAGGTTGATATTTAAGTTCATTACCCATACCATAATAACCTAAACCTTGTTTAAGTTGATCCATTTGTATTTGTCTAGCTCTATCTTCAGCACCTAAAAAGATTTGTTGGTTTTGACCTTCACGAGCTTTAAATAAAGCAAACTGTTCAGGATTGATATAACCACCATCAACACCAGCACCCATACCTGTACGTCCTTGTGAAAACAATGTATTAGCTAAACTAGAATTTTCTGCAAGTCTTCCTGGATTTAATATATTTTGTACATTATTATAATAATCAGAAGTCATTTGATTAGTATCCATACTAGTAGCTTGATTAAACATTCCTTTACCATACTGACTAACTTGATTAGCAAAATCAGTTTGTTCTACTGAGGGTAAAGCATTAGTAGCAGCACTTGTATACTTATCATAAAGAGCTTGAAGTTCAGGAGAAAGACTAACAGTCCCTGATTTACCATTCCAATTTACTCCACCAGTTGTACCTGAAATAGAGTAAGGAGTAAAATCCATCTTACTATAATCAGGTTCATTTTGTCCTGTTATTCCAAGTGCATCTGTAATAAAACTCATGTTAAACCTCTGTCTTTATAAAATTAATAATATTCTCATTCCTACTTACTTCCTTAAACCCAAGTCTTTCTACAAACTCCTTTGTTTCAGGAAAAGTAGATGTCTCTATTTTACCATATTTAAGAAGGATATTCTTTATAATACGCTTATACATTTTTAGTGGAAACCACTTCCCTTTATATTCAGGAAGACATCCACAATGTATTCTATTACCTTTTACAACTATTAAAGCTACTGTATCATTATTACGATAGACTGGGTAATATTCCCATGTTAAAGCTTCTTCTAAGAACTTTCTTTTACCTTCTTTAGGACTTCCATATATCTTATATAGAAGATTAGCATATTCTACTTTAACCATTAGTTAATGAAGTTATTTGCTCTTGTATAATTAAAAGTTGTGCTTGTAAGCTTTCTAAAGTAGGCTTAACTTCTTCAACAACTATAGGTTCAGGAGGAGTCCATAAAGCAGTAATATCTTTATATCCTTCATCAATCTTTGCTTGCATATAAGGAAGCTGTGTTTCATCATCTATGTCAAAAGCATATACTTCATCATTACTATTTTTAAAATATTTAAAATTCATAATTATCCTTATCTTAATTCTGACCAATATAAAGCACCTGAGTCTGCACTATAACTACCTGAACTTGAATAGGTTGCTCCATTTGGTACAATAAAAGAAGCATACGCAGCACTATTATTATTACTATCATGATTTAAAGTAGCGACTGTAACACCACCAATTACAATAGTTAAGTTACTACTTCTACCATATCCAAGTAACATCATAATAGATTTACCAGTAGAATTAGTATAAGTAGTTCCTAATGCTCTAGTGGTAGTTGTAAATGTTTGCCATGTTTGATTAACACCAATCCCTGCATTAAATGCATTTGATGTACCTGTAATATTAGTACCTACTAATGCACTTGGTGTGCCTAATGCTGGAGTTACTAATGTAGGAGAAGTAGCTCTAACAGTATCACCTGTTCCTGTAGAAGTAGTAGTACCAGTTCCACCTGAAGCAACTAGAAGTGCTGAACTTAATGAAGCTATTGTACCACCTGTGATTGCTACCCCTGCAATAGTACCACCAGTAATTGCAACGGAGTTTGCATTTTGTGAACTTATAGTTCCTAGTGCTCCAGCCACATTAGTAACAAATGCTGTAGTAGCAAGTTGTGTTGTATTAGTACCTGCTGTGGCTGTAGGGGCTGTAGGTACACCTGATAAAGCAGGGGAAGCTAAGTCAGCTTTAGTATTTACAGCTACTTGTAAAGCATTAAACTCCGTATCAAACTCTGAACCTTTAATAATCTTTCCTGAATCATTTTCAGGTAAAGAATCTTTAGCAAGAAAGTTAGTGGTTTTGGTATAGTTAGACATTATAAAATTTTCCCTGTTTTAAGATAGACATCTATTTTTTGTATTGACACTGGATTATCATTTACTGTAGCTTCAATTCCAAATTGTAATACTTTTCCTGATCCTGATAATGGCATTGAAACTGTATTAACACCAATACCTGCTGAAGCATATTTACTAATATTATATTTAGCTGTTGTATTAAATTTAGAAAATGTTTTAGTACCTAAATTTTGTATTACATTTACAGACAATGGATTTAATGTATAGTCATAACCATACTTAAATGCAAAGTCTTGATCTCCACTACCAATAACAACTAAGTTAGCTTTTTTAAGTAGTTTCTCTTGTGTAGGAGCACCTAAATCTGAATTAGATGTATAATACTTAAATGTGTATGAAGCAGTGTTATCTAAATAACCAGTGTACTCTGCCATTCCATTTGGCACACCTAAAAGGAGTTTTCTATCTTCTGTAGCACAGAATGCTTTATAAGTTATACCAGCGTTATTATTCCAAATAGTAGTTCTTGCTGCACCATTAGGAAGAATACTCCTAAGATCAAAATAAACCATTGTCTGTGAACCTGGGAAAGTGATTAAATAAAACGCATCTCTTTCAAAGTAAGCACTTTTAATATTATTTAAAGTTTCTACAGTTAAGAATCCAACTAAGTCATCTCTAATATTAAGTGATAGTTCACGAAGGGGCATAGAGTTTTCTTGAATAGTTCTATTTAAACTTCTAACACCACTCTTAGATAAGAATATTAAGTCATTACCTGTATTCTGTACTGAATCTCTAGCAATACATCCAACACCTTTAATAGTGTCAGCTAATGTCATTGTAGTAGGGTCATTAGCACCTTGATAAACTACAATGTTATTTTTACAAAATATTACTAAGTATTTATTATGTTGTGCTAAAGCCACAACCTCATCATTATTACCAACTACAGAAGCAATATCAATAAGTCCTGAACCAGTTCCTGAGAATTGAGCAGGATCAACAAGTCTGCTATAATATATAGTTGATTTATTACTTGTTAAATTAGCAACCCAAATTCTACCAAAAGCAGAGATAATACAATCAGGATCAAATGTTGTAACTCCAGTTGGTCTATTACCATATCCAGTAGTTTGATCTACTTTTTGTAAAATAAAGTCACCAGTATGTGGGTCTACTGTTCCTTTTCTTCTCCATACTAATAAAGGATTTCCTAATTGTGCAGCAAAACCATAAGAGTTTGCATCAGGACCCGTTCCTTCAGGAAGGGCAGCCCACTGCCATCTATTACCTGTAAATGTAGGTTGAGGTGATAAATCTGTTGATGGATTTCCACCTGAACTTTTAATAGTCTCTAATTTTAAAGTACTAGATCCACTGTAAATATTTAAGTTACCTGAAGATAAGTAAGTTATGTTTCCAGCAACATCTTTAAACTCAAATAAAGACTCTAAATAACTACCTGTAGTAAGTGCATTAGATGCAGTTGTAGGTCTATACACTGTTACATTACCACTAGTTGTTCCACTAGTTCCATGAGTAATTGTAAATGTGTTTGTTGTAACCGCTGTAATTGCAAAGGCACCATCTGTAGCAGTACCTGTTGTAAAGTCTAAGTAAACTGTGTCACCTACTGATAAACCATGAGCAGATGCTGTTACTGTTACTACGGCTAATGCTCTAGCGTATGTACCTGATATACCATTTCTTGTTTGTGAAGTACTAATAGTGTATGTACCAGTTCCACCAGTGCCTGTACCTAAGGCAGTAATAGTAGTTCCTGCAGTGATACCAGTCCCTGAAATTACAGTACCAATAGATAATGTACCTGAGGTTACTGAATAAACAGTCATTGTAGTAGTAGTAATAGAAGCTGTAAATACAGCATTAACTGAGTCTGTCAATAGATCCCAACCTTTTCTAGCACCTAAACGACCATATTTATCAATAATACAGTTGTTAGCTACAGAGGCATATCCACTTTCAAGAGTAACACTAGAGTCTTGGGTATTTAAACCCATGAATCCAGGAGCTACAATACTTGTGGTTTTTAAGGCTCCAGCCATTATTTAGGATACCAAATAGTTTCGTCAGGTCTATTAGCAGCTTCAATAGCAATTAAATCAGCTAACATATTTCTATATCTAGCCTCAACATCCTGACTACCACCATCTTCACCTCGTTCACTAATAGCTCTAGCTAAAGTACCTTCTACAACTAATTGAGCATTAACTTGTATAACATCACCATCATTAACTAACTCAGCTTGTGGTAAAACCACATTAAAGCGTAAGTCATAATTACCATCAGGTATAGGAAATACATCTACTTGTGTATCACCATTTGCATCTACACCATTAAAGTTGTAATATGCAGGGGCACCTGTTTGTGGTGTTGATAATAGAAAGTTTCTATTAAACCATGTAAGACTTCTTTCTTCCATAAACCAATTAGAAGTGTCATTAATAACATCAATAACTTTAAAACGAGTTCCTGCACCATCTAACACATAATTAAATAAATTATTAGATGTAGTTGCAGATAGAGTTTGACGAAGAACACTCCAATTATAAGAGTTTTCTACCTCAGATTTAATTGAGTTTACTAAATCACCAACTAAAGAAGAATAGGTATTAGCACCAACTGTACTAACTTCTGTTTCTCTTAATCGTCTTAATACTCTATTAACAATTTCTAAATAAGTCATGTGTTATTTTCCCAGTGTATATAACAATTATACCATAAGAATGGCTATTTGTCAACTACTTCTTTTTGTTTTTATTTCTAGTAGATATTGCTTTAGCCTTAGCCTTTGCATCTGCTTTAGAAGAAGCACCCCAAGCTTTAAGAGATAGAAGAAGTCTAGTAGGTTCACCATTAGGTTTCTTCTCAGGTCCAGGCATATTACCCATACGAGCTAAGAAAGATGCTCTACGAGGATTATCACCAGCTTTAACAGGAGCTTTTAAAGTACCACCAGTATAACTAGCTCTTCCCTTAGCATTCAATCCACCCTTAGGGTTCTTACCTTCTTTTCTTGTCCATGCTGGAGTACTCATTTCTTTTTAGGTTTAACAGTCATTTTCTTACCTGATTTCTTAGCATATTCTTTAGCTTCTTTTTTACCTTTTGCTGTATAAGCAAATTTCTTCATTCCGACCATAGGCATAATATTTTCCTTTTAGTTAAAGTTTCTTTTACCTTTATTATCTATTATTAATGCTTGCTTTCTAGGGATACTACCTTTAACAGTTGGAATAGATATATGAACCCAACTATCAAATTCTAATATAACCTGATCGTAAGGAATATTAGCATCGACAATGGCTCTGACCACAGCATCAGGAGACATTCCTTTGACATTAAAGTCAGCTGCACATCCTTCACAATGTTGTGATGTTTTACTTCCACCCACTGATTCATTGACTTCCTTCGATCTATACCCTGAACTAATCAGGAATGGTTTATTAAAAAGTTTACGAACCTGCTCTAAGAAGAATGCAAGTCTCTCTAAATTATCTTTTACTTTCTCTGAAGGGATATTGTTTAAACCTCTTCTTGATGCCACTTGACTGAAAGTAAGTTCTTCTAAACTAAAGTTTGGACTTAGTTTCATTTCTTCTTAATGTAGAACAAACTGCGTTCTCCAAAGAGATAGAATCCAACTGCACTAGCAAAGTTATTTACTTCTTCACTAGGATGTCCACTCACTATGGTATATACCCATGTAGAAAGTACAAGAAGCCCTATTATAGGTCTCATCAGTCTAACTATGGACTCTACCCATGGATAAGATGGATTACCTGCCCCAACCTCATTCATTACTTTAAAGAACTCTAAGTCAATAGACTTCATCTCAGTATATTGTTCTATAGTAGCTGGTTTAAACACATCAGGTGCCACAAACCTACTAATAAGAGACTTACCTAAATCCATAGCCACTGGTAAGAATGCTGATAATATTGTTATTGGATCCATTATTTAATCTCCACAGGGTAGAATCTATCTACAGGGAATTCACTAAAGTCCCCACCTTCCCATTGAATATGTATTTTATTTTCATTAGTTGACCAACAAGCTTTCATTACTTGTTTATCTAGTCTTTGAGCTACAGCTTTAAATCCAGCTGACTCGCACTTTTCTTTAGAAAGAACAATACGAACATTCTCATTATATTGCATAACCATATATTCAGAAGCTTCTACTTTATGAATATAGAATAAAGTAAGTAGGACTAGTATTAAGAACATTAAATGCTTCATTAAAATGTTTTCCTATTAAATTTATAAAGCTTGCAAATTTCCCCTGCTAACTGTTCAAAGTCACCATCATGTTCAGCATACTTATTAGTGTACATATTTCTTTTATAAAGTAGTACATGGATCATCTCATGTAGAAGTACTTCAGACATTTTCTTAAAACTATTTTGTCTAGTCTCTATATGAATAGTCATATTACTTGGTGTAAATAACCCATCACAGTCATCTGAATCCATTACCTCAAACCTCATTTTAAGAGGTGAAGGCATTGGGTATCTATTAAATGGAGGTAATCTTATAAATGAACTATATAAATGCCTAAGGGTCTTTTTATTTAATAGACCAGCCATGCGACATAGCCCATAAATATACGAGTCCAGCTAACGCAATAGCTACAATGCCTTTTAATGACCACTTACCAAAAGCAGTAAATTGCTTATCAAGCCATTCTTCTAAGGCTTCTTTAATAGCTTGTTTTTGTTGTTCAGGGGTCATGTCCATATCCTTATTCTTCTTCTTTAGGTTTTTCTACTTGTGTTTCTGCTTGTTGTTTAATCTTTACTACTAAGTTCCATGCACCAGTTTTAGTAGGAAGCTCACCTAAGACATTCAATAAGGCATTCACTTCTTCTATTGTTAAAACTAAGTTGATCTCTTGCATTGTATTTCCTTTTATTTAGTTAAGTGCTACCCAAGGGAGAGGTTGTTCGCTAGGTGTGACAGGGGGTGTTGCTTGTGCATCTATACTTCCTGCAATCGTAGCTTCATAACTTGCTACACCATCTGCACCTAAAGTCTTTTTAATCCAGCCTACTACTTGTTCTTCTGTTAAGTCAGCATAAGGTGTAAAATTAGGTTCGTCAACAGATATAGTAAATTGTGTTGTATTGCTACCTAATGTTTCTGAGTATGTGCCATCTGTGCCTGATACAGCCCATTGTGCTAATACTACGACATCTGTTTCACCTTCTACTTCAGGTAGAGTGTACATAGATGTTACTGACCATGAATAATTTATTGCCATGTTATTTCCTTAGTAAGATGGATACCATTTAGTTGTTGTGGCATCATAAGTAAGTATGAGAGCTTTACCTACGACTGCTGTAGTTGCTAGTGCTATGTTCCCTAGAATACTTGTCATAAATACTCCAGTAGGAATAATTGTAATTGAACCACCACCACCAGTTAATGGTGCAGGAGCAGTAATAGTGTCTATAGTAGTTGTGCCTGATACAAAAGATATTGGTTTAGTAGGTGCTATAGTTGCAGCAGATGCGATTGTAGGTGCAGCAGATGTATAACCAGTAATAAGTGGAGCAAGTCTTAAACTTGTACAAGAACTGTTACCTATTGTTATCTCATTAGACACTGTTGCTGATGATGCAGCAGCGTTATAACCTATGATTGTATTGTTAGAGCCAGTAGTAAGATTGTTAGTTCCTGTGAATCCAGCATTTGCACCCAATAAAGTATTATTAGCACCTGAAGTAACAGAAGCTCCAGCACTTAATCCTATAGCTGTATTAATTTGTCCTGTAAGAGCACCGCCTAAAGCATTATAACCTACTGCTGTGGTATAACTAGTGTTTGTAGTTGCAAACAGTGCTGCTCTACCTATAGCAGTGTTTTGACTACCTGTAACAAGGGCAGTTAAAGCAGCCATACCAAGAGCAGTATTATCATCACCTGTTGCAACTAGTAAAGTTGAATTACCTAACGCTGTATTTCTACTTCCAGTAGTAACAGCTGCTAATGTACTAGTCCCTACAGCAGTGTTATTAGTGCCTGTAGTATTTAATCTTAATGCTTGATATCCAATTGCAGTTAAAGATGATGCTGTCGTACTAGCATTTAAAGCCTGATATCCCACTGCTGTGTTATTACCACCTGTAGCTAGTGTTGCTACTGGTACTGAGAATCCTGTTACATTACCAATAGATGCTGTAGGTGCTGTGAGTACTGTGGTGGTGTCTATGAATCCTACACCTGCTGATGTAATGGTTACTGTGGTGACTGTTCCGCCTGCAACGACTATGGTAGCTGTAGGGTATGTAGTAGCGATTGAGCCACTAGAACGAGTCATCACAACGCCTGTATAAGTGCCGTCTGTACCACCAGTGCCACCTGTGATAGCACCTAAAGTTGCTACTGCTGATGTATTAGTAGATAAGGCTGATACACCTATTGCTGTGTTATTAGCACCTCTAGTATTATATAGTAAAGCATATTCACCTACAGCTACATTTAAATTACCTGAAACATTAGAATATAATGTGTTTAAACCTACTGCTGTATTTTCTTGTCCTGTAGTATTTGATAATAAAGACCTAAATCCTACTGCAACATTATTTACACCTGAAGTATTAGCAGTTAATGCACTATATCCAATAGCTGTATTTTGAGCACCAGTAGCTGTTGCATTTATAGCTTGATACCCAACTGCTGTATTAGTAGCAACTGCTCCCCCACCCTTACCCACAGTTAGCGTAGATATAGTAGAGTTATCAGTACCAAATGTAGCTGCTATGCCTGTTACTCTTAGTGATGTTACAGATGCGTTGCCTAGTGTTATTTCATTAGATACAGTGGCAGAAGATGCTGCTGCGTTGTATCCGATAATAGTGTTGTTGCTACCTGTGGTTAGGTTGTTAGTTCCGCTATTACCAGCTAATGAGCCTATTAATGTATTTTGAGCTCCTGAATTAACTGCATATCCAGCTTGATTTCCTATTGCAGTATTATGTGTTGCATTAGTTAAAGAATATAAAGAACTAGAGCCAATAGATACATTTAAACCGCCAACTGTATTTGTAAACTGAGAACTAGAACCAATAGCAATATTATTTGCACCACCACCGAAAGTAAATGCTTGTAAAGTGTTAGCACCAATAGCTACGCAATTTGATGCAGTTGTAGTATTTTGTAAAGCATTTGTACCAATTGCAATATGAAAACTACCAGTTACGGCTGAAGCACCTAAAGCGTTATAACCAATCCCAATTAAATTAGTGCCTGTTATGCTACTACTATTAATTGCTCCGAATCCAAAAGCTGTGTTAGTAGCTACAGCACCACCACCCTTACCTATTTTTAATCCTGATATAGATGCGTCATTAGCTGTGGTAACTGTTGTGCCGTTAAAGGTAAAGTTAGCAGAGTCGGTAAGATTACCTCCTGTCGTTGCATAAGCAACTCTTCCTGAAGTTAGACCAGCAGCTCCACCAATATCAGCAGCTGATAAAGTAACAGAACCTGTTCTTGTATTAAAAGCAGTTACAGCCCCTGTAGCTGTAAATCCAGCAGCAGTCCATGCTGATCCTGTCCAAATATATAATTGACTTAATGTACTATTCCAATATAATGCACCAGTTATTAGAGCATTTCCATCATTGTCTAAAGTTGGGGCTGAAGATTTAGCACCTAAATATCTATCATCAAAAGAATCAAGACTATTTGCAGCACTTGTTGCACTTGATGCAGCATTGGTAGCACTTGTTGATGCGTTAGAAGCACTTGTAGAAGCATTACTAGCCTGTGTAGTTGCTATACCAGCTTGAGTAGTGGCAGTGGTTGCTCCAGTTGAAGCAGTTCCAGCACTTACAGCAGCATTAGATTCTGATGTTGCTGCATTAGCAGCTGATGTTGAGGCATTTGATGCTTGTGTAGTAGCTGTTGAAGCTGATGCTGAAGCTGCAGAGGCTGAAGTAGAAGCATTACTTGCAGAAGTAGCAGCGTTTGATGCTGAAGTTGTAGCACTACCTGCTTGACTTGAAGCTGTAGAAGCACTATTAGCAGCGTTAGTTGCTGAAGTAGCTGCATTAGACTCACTTGTTGAAGCAGCAGCTGCAGAAGCAGCGGCACTTGTTGATGTTGCAGTATTAGAAATAGTAGCCCATGCAGAACTAGTCCATACGAACATAGTATTAGAAGTAGAATTGAAGTATAAAGCTCCTGTTAAGAGACTATTACCATCATTATCTACACTAGGTGCTGTTGCTTTTTGACCAAGGTATCTATCATCAAAGTTATCGTATGTTGTAGCAGCATTGGACTCAGAAACAGCAGCTGCAGTTTGAGATGCAGTAGCAGAAGTAGCTGAATTAGTTGCAGATGTTGCAGAGTTTGTAGCATTTGTAGCAGATGTTGAAGCATTAGCTGCACTAGTAGCTGCAGCAGTTTGACTTGCTAAGGCAGCAGCAGCTGCGTCAGAAGCAACTGAAGCCTGATTGGTTGCATCTGTAGTAGCATCACCTGATCCACCAGCTCCACGAAAAATTGCCATGATATTCCTTATTTAAAGAGTTTGTTTAAAAGACTTTCTTTCTTCTCTTTAGTGGCTTTTGGCTTTTCTGTTACTTCCTCTTTAGGAGCTTTAACAGTTTCCTTAACTACTTCCCAAGCTGAACTAGCAAGGTATGTTTTAACTTCTTGCTCAGTAACATATATTTCTGTCCCTGTTGCTTTTTCTCTAACTAACATAGTAATCTCCTTTAAGTATCTTTATGTTCACTCAAAGAATAAACATAAAAATAGCCCCTCTTGCGAAGGGCTAAGTTGCATTACGCAGGAACTGCTAATGGAATACAAGCACCATCTCTAAGTTCTTTAACACCATAGAGCGTATCTGCAGTGTATAGAGTACCTAAATATTCTTGTTTGTATTGTGTTTGTGAACGAACACCTACTTGTTCAACTAGCACAGCAGCGTCTTTATGACCCATAAGGGCAATACGAGCAGCACCAGTTGCAGTATCCACATTTGAAGATACAAATACTGGTATACCATAAAGATTACCAATTTCACCATTACGGATTGTGTTACCAGCACCAACTTCACCTACGAAGGATTGTGCTACATACTCACTAATACCCATTAATGTGTTTCTTGCTGAAGGAGGAATCAAGAAGAAACGACCTTCCATTGGAACATCATTGTCATCTAAGCGTTGTACAGTTCTACGGATACCAGCAGATGTTAATGCAGAAGCATTAGGAGAACCTGATGTATATGCAGTAGTACCATCACCACCGATGTATGCGTTACCATAAGTTACAGCTGATCCACCATTAAATCCACGACCTAATTGGATTAGTGATGTGTCAACTTGTTTAGCTAAAGCATAACCAGCGTCATCTGTATAGAAACGACGGAGTGATGATAGAGCTTGTACTTCAACCATGTCTTCAATCATTCTTGAATATTCATAGTGTTTGTCAATTAAAACAGCAATATCTGTTTCAGTAGCTGCTTGAAGAGTTACTTGTGTATTGATTGCTTTAACAGCTGCAACACCTCTTGCTGGTACAGGAATACGAACTGTATCACCCTTTTTACCAACGAAAGACATTTTTTTAAATAGATTTGCTGCAACTAAGTTCTTTTTGTACGCAGCTACAATCTCGTCACTCCAAATTTCGGGAATAAAGGTTGCTGCTGTGGTAATACTTACTTGATCGGTACCTAAAGCCATGATAAAAATCCTTTTCTAAAAAGTTAAATTACACGACCCTCTCGATATGCCGCCATAATCTCTTCAGACATAGCATCATATTTATCAGGATCGGACTGCATGAGTTTAATAATATCGCTTCGACGATATTTCTTCTTTGCAACAGATTCTGTAGCTCCTTGGCTTCCAACATCAGCAGCTTTTAATTGCTGGTCTCGGTCAACCTTAGATGTTTCTGCTACTTTTTTAGTGATAGACTGTTTATCATTCCATGTAGAGAGAAGTTCTTTAGCAGAATCATAGTCAAACTGTGTCTCTGCTCTAGCAAATAACTCTGTACGGACTCTTGAATTCTTAATCCACTCAGCAAACTCAGGAGATTGAACAACTTCACCTACATTAGGGAACTCAGATTTAAGCTGAGAAAGAGTTTGTTCTCTCTTCATCATTAATGCTTGATTCTGTGCTTCTTTAATTGCAGGGTGATTGTCAATAGCCCTCTTTACTGCGGTTTTAGGTTCAATGAAAAAATCATCATCACTTTCTGTTACTTCTTGTGTCTTGGATTCCTTAGCTGTTTGAGTCTTAATAAAGTTGTCCACTACTTGTCGTAGTTCACCAACTTCACTGCCTTGACGACCTATTAGCCTTTCAGCTTCTTGGTGCATACCGACAATATCTTTTAGTGATTTACCACGATACTTTTCAGGGACATCATCTACTGGTTTAGTTTCTACTTTCTCTTCAACTTTGGGTTCTTCGATATTTAAATCTTGAGCCTTGTCATCGAGACTAGAAGCCTCCAAATCATTTACTAAAACTTCATCTATTAATCCTGCCATATTATTTCTCCTGTGCATTTAGCATTTTAGGAAAGAATTTAAGCGGCATTCTGCTTTTCTTCTTTAGCAAGCTGTTGTTTACGCTTTTTATCCCAAGCCGCTGCCGCACCTGGAAAGCTTCCTGACCAACCCTCTAACTTAACTCTAGGTGTGCTGATGATCTTGTCAGCGTTAGAATTGCATTTAGGGCATGTAAAAGTTTGTGTGTATTCTGTTAGTTCTTCAAAGTGATGATCACAAGTAGAACAATGGAACTCAAACAACTTCTTCATTTTTTAACTCCTCATAGGCTTGCTCTGAAACATCTCTTAGTGTCAGAATCCATTGAAGTATATCTATTTGACCTTTTCGTTTATGAAACTCTTCAAACGAATCAGCCGTATTAATTTTATTGTAGGTATCAAAAAGATTTTGAGTGTCCTCTATAAAGTCTTTCCAACCTTTAGTAGACATTGTATTAAATCTTTCTTCATAATAATCTTGTAATTCTCTATCCAAACTATTGCATCCTTTTTAAAAGTATGTTATAATAGCAGTCACTATAATTAATTATAACATAGATTATCTATTTTGTCAAGTTCTTTTGCATTTGCATCATAACTATTTCTTTATTTTGTTCCATATCCTTAGCTTTAAGGTCTACATTCTTTTCTTTAATAAGAAGATCTGCTACCCTAGCTCTACGTTCAAACTCTTTATCGTCTGCAGCACCAGCATCTAAGTTGTTAGATAAAGCCATAGCAAGCTTAGCTTTAGTTTCATCAGGAATATACTGAGTTTCAACATTAGTTTGTTGAGCTTCTGCTGATTGTTTTTGAGCTCTAGAGTTAAACTCATTGATTTGAGATTGAACAAGTCCTGCTTGTAATTGCATTTGCATTTGCTGAGCTTGTTGTTGTTCTGGAGTAGGTTTCATAGATTCTTCTAAGTTTGCTAATAGTTCTTCTCTATTTGCTAAACTAGAAGTACCAATAATACCTTTCATTAAGATAGGAACAAGAGGACTATTAGGTCCAAGTGTTTTCATTAAATTAATAAATTGCATTTGTTCTACTTCACGAGCTAACATACCTAATGTTGAAGAAGGAATAAACTTCCAATCTTGAACAGGAAAATGTTCAGGATCAAACTGCATAAATCTCCAGGCACTCTTTTCAATAAAGGGAATAAGGAACTGATCTTGGAAGTTAACAAGAGTTCTTTTATTTTTCTTTAGTATTGATGAAAGAGTAATTGAAAGTTCACCACCTGCAGGTTGAGTTTGTGTAGACTGAGTATCTAATGTACCTGTAGCTTGTAATAACATAGTTTCAAATGCTTGTGCAGTTTGAATGTTACTACCATCAGTTTGTCCAAATTTAAATGGCATTAAGATTTCACCAGGATTACCATTTGTTAAAATAGATTTACCTGGTTTAATTTCAAATTTAGAACCACGAGGAAGTCGTGTTGCATCCATACCCATCATAGGTACAGTTGTAAGTGCTAAAGAGTCAAGATGACTACGGAGTTGAGCATCAATAGCTTTTTGCATATTGTAACCCTTCTCAGCAACACCACGACCCCAGAATCTATTAGGCACTGTATCATCTTGGTAAGCAATGACTGGACGATCCTTCATCATATAAGGACTACGTTCAGCTTTTAATAAGAATTTCTCATTACCAATAACAACAATAGCTTCTACTAAGTCACCATAGTCTTCCATAAGATCAGACTTATCAGAGTCTTTATCTTCTTTAAAGAGTTCTTCTACATCATCTTCACCTTGATTATCTAAAAGTTTAGAAGGAACTAAACCATAGTAGCGAAGTACTTTAACTTTGTCATCATTATATTCTTCATCTATCCAAGAAGCTTCTAAATCAGAATCAGGAGTTGCATCATCTTCAATGTCTGTATCTTTATAGACTCCTGCTTTAACAGCTTCAGCTACTTTATGTGCTGATACAAATTCTTCAATTGCTACACCAAGAGCATCCTCAATAGAAGTTGCTGTTGGATCAATAAGAAAGTTTTGTGGTGAGATAGGTTTTAAAACAATACTAACTCTTTCTTTTGTCTCTACACCAATAGCCTTTGCATTAACATCAGGCATAGGTCTTGTTGCTGGAACAAGTTCTTTTTCTTTTTTAATTGTAATTTCACCAATACCAGTACCATAGATAGAAGCTAATAAACAAACATCACCTACTGCTTTACGAAGTTTAGTTTTCTTAAAGTTTTCTTTCATGTACTTTTTAAGGTACTCAATATCTTTTGGATCTTGATCATCCATGTCATCTTCAATATCAAAGAGATGATCTCCTTGACCAAAGATAGCTTCTTCAATTTCAGCAGTATGATTCTCAATAGCTTGTTGTAAAGCTGGTGATGTAATACGACTTCTCTCTGAATCTCTTAAACGATCTTCAGCAGCCCATTCACCTCTCCAAAGACGTTCATATTCTTTCCAAACAGAAAGATAATTAGTATCTCTGTGGAGTCTCCACTCTTCAATGCTATCATTAATCCAGTCTACTAATTTGTTCTGTGCCATGTTTGTCCTTTATTAATATCCAGTAACTCTATCTAAAACTTGGTATTCTTCTTCTTCATAATCTTGAAAATACTCTACAATCTGAATCTGATCTATATATGCTAAAGCATCCACCAAGTCATCATGAAGCAAATGATTAGGAAAATTAACAAGCTGATCAAGAAACTCATTGTTCCAATCCCCTTGGTTAAGTGTAACTTTGCCATGTTCAAATCTACCTTGTAAAGCCCATACGATACGATCAGTCTTCTTTTGGTTTCCATGAGTAACATCATCTATTCTAAAATAGTGATTGTTCCTTCTCATTAAATCCATAAGGTAAGGAAGAGCTGCATTCTTCAAACTACCCTTTTCAATTCCTACAGCAACTGGTTCGTACTTAATAACTGATTTAATAATCTGTTCGCAAGTTTCTTTAATATCCCAGCGACCATGTATAATATCTGCTACCCACCAACCACCTTCATGTACTTTAACAACTGCTATTGCTGTTTCATCCAGTTTACTATTCTTATTACCCGACTCTTTATCGACATTAATAAAGCCAGCCAAGTCAACTGTGATAAAATAACGACCATCACTAGGTTCTTCTTCATCTATTTTTATCCATTCTTCTTTGAATATATCTCTACTTGCTGCTTCAAAGGAAGCCATAAACTCTTGTCTAAAAGCAAAACTAGACATTGATAGTTTAGCAGCTTCAATTTCTTTTGCAGGAATAAGTGGGTTATCATAAGATGAATAATGGAATCCAGTCCACTCTACATCTTTGGCACTCTCTGCATATTTATATAATTCATAAAAGTGATTACGGCCTTTAGGAGTTCCTATGAACATAGCTCCACCTTGTACATCGGCTAGAGCTGGTCGAAGGATTTGTTCCCAAACATTTGGTTTAATGTCTGCGTACTCATCAATCACTACATAAGCTAAACCCATACCACGAAGTGTATCAGGTCTGTCTGCACCCTTTAAGAAAATCTTTCTTCCATTTACCAATGTAAGGATAGAAGTGTTTTCATGTGCAGCTGCTATTACTTCATGCCCTAGTTCCTTTAGTAACCCCCAAAGAATGTCTTTAGCTTGTTGGTAGGTTGGAGCAACATAGAACACATCTTTACTTTTACTCTTTAACGCTTCAATGAGAAGCATCCATGCAGCTAATCGACTCTTACCAAATCGTCTTCCTGCTGCTACAACTTTAAAACGAGTCTTATTATTAAAGACCTCAAGTTGCTTATCATGTAATTTGACTTGTAGATTAGCCATCGTTATCTGTTACTTCTTCATACTCAACGTCAACTAATTCTTCTTCTTCTTCTTCTTCAGAAGATTGAATGGTAGTTTCTCCTACACCCATAATCTGAATTGAGATCTGATTTGATTTACCCTTAACCTTAGCTAGATAATCTGCTGGAAGAATACGATCCATGACTAGTTTAAGACAAGCCATCTGATCATCATCCTCATCATTGAGTGCTTTATCTAAAACCTTCTGAACTACATTCTTACCTTTACGACCAAGCATAGTAGCCAGAACTTCTTGAGCCCTAGCCTTTTTACTTTCAGGAAGGATAGCTTTACTCTTAGGTTCTTTCTTTTGGATTAGTGGTAACCCGTTTGCTTCTCTTATTTTATTTGTATCTTCAATTGATCTACGACCTGCCATTAGACTTTTTCTTCTTACGAAGAGCCTCTTTAGTTAAATTAGTTTTAGCAGAGACAACCCTAAGGTTGGACTTGCTATTCGTTCCTCCACTAGAAAGAGGTTTCTTGTGATCAACTTGTCTAGTATCTCCTACAGAAAGACCAGATACCCTTCTAGCTGAGTTTCTTTTAGCTCTATCTTTAACCCTAGTAGGTTTAGAAGTCTTTTCCCAGTTAAGTTCTTTTTTGTAATCTCGTTTACCATTAGTTTGAAAAGGCATAGTTTGTTTTCTCTTTAGACGAAGTATACAATAATTATACCATAATCTATTTTAAAAGTCAAGTTATATTTATATTTTCTTTAAGACGTAGTTTATTTGTTTTTTATATAATTATTATTATTATTATAGTTATTTATATTAGTTATAGTAATAGTTATAGTAATAGTAATTATTAATAGTAATTATTAATAGTAATTAGTAATTATTAATTATATCACACTAATAACTAAAAGTCAAGTACTTTATACTCGATACCGAGCTATGCGAGGTGTGACATGATTCGCCTTTAGTATCACACCGAGCACCTAGTCCTTTCAGGATGTAACCTTTATCGTCCATTACCTCCAAAATACCTCTTTCGTATCATAGAGGTGATCCCACTATAAAATAGAGAGAATAGTTACCTATCCCCCCCTATAGACGATATCTATAAGTAATGAAGTAGAGTAACATCTAACCATAAGGATAAGAATCAGAGTGGTGGTACCTCTATCCTTATCTTATACCACACTATATACCCTATAACTATCTACCTTATCCTGATGATTCCTATAGAAAATTTTGGGGAAATATAATCACTCAAATTATCACAGCAAATGTATTATAAGTGTATTAAATACCCTATGGTTTTACCTACTTTAAACAGTTATCGATTGGGTACATCACACACTTAATAAGTACCAACGCTCAATCGCCGCTCGGGCTAACACACTAAATGCGAAGTGACGAGAAAAGCATCTCGTCTTCGGACAAAACTAATCAAGAACAATGTAACCACAACTATTTGATAGCAAACCCTTAACAACGCTATCAATCAAATAGTTAAACATTCTTCTTGACTAAACTTGTCCGTCGAGAGATATTGACCTCGCACCTCGAATTGAGTGTGTAACTTTATCTTAAGGAGTATCACATGCAAGAACCTAAACAACAATGGCTATTCAATTATATGGACCCAGCTTATGATGTATCTTATGACGATATGGAAACTGATGACTACGATGCTATGTGGTCATTGGCAAACCAAGATGCAGAATATGAAGCTTACTTAGACTCACTTATAACAGAATAGTAATACCTACCGAGTAACTACTCTCAGCAAGTGGGAGTAGTTCCTCTCTTAAAATTTAAAATATAACATAAAGGAAATCATAACATGACTACATCTACAAAAGTTTACTCTGGTCCTTCATTTGACTTTGAAACTTACAACGCAATAGTTGCAAAAGCACCAGCTGGTATGCTCTTATTCTTAGCACAACAAAGTTTAGAAAAGGTAGCGTATCAAATGAGCAATCCAAGATTCAAGAATCCACTAGCTAAAGAAGTCTACGATTTAGTAGATGAGATTGCAAGTCTTCGTGAATCCTACAAGAAAGAAGCTGCAGTTCGTGACAATCGTGGCAGAGCAGAAATCGTTCCAGAGAATCAAACAAACTCTGCTGACTATGGTCAAGTAGCTTAACTTTAATCAACTAAGGGATAGTAATTGGCTATCCCTTTCACCTAAGGATAAACAATGTTAGATAAATTCTATAAACTTCGTAATACAAATACAAATGCTACTATGTTTTATGATGAGCTATCTGACTTCCTTTTCTACAAAGGTTGGAGAATAGAAAGAGAAGCTAAAATATCTGAAGTTGATTATGTTGAGTATCTCGCAGTTGAGCACGACTTGATAGAAGAAATCTACGAGTAATCGTAGGTTTTTTCTAGGTCGGTCACCTTAAAGTATGTTCAAATAGGGCAATTCTATGTTAACACCATCTTTCTGTTTAGCATTAATATTATATGGAGAAGCAGGTACTCAAACTGAAGTTGTACAAAATGCTGTTGGATATGTTGTAATGAATCGTGCTAAATACAATCCTGATAAAGTTTGTAAAGTAGTCAATAAACCTGGTGCATTTCATTATATTACTCAGTTAAATCAAGGAGTTAAAAAGTATCCTTCAGAATTAGTATTAGCTCAATATAAACATAAAGCTTATCGTATCATTCATAATTATGCGTCCAATCCAGTTGGGGACGCTAATTATTTTCATGATACGTCCATTAATAAACCAAAGTATTGGAAAGTTACATATGTTGCAAAGTATGATAAAATGATATTCTACAAAGGAGACTATAATGGCAGATGATTTTGATAATCATGAAGAACTTGATGCTCAAATAGATCAAGAAGAAGCTCATTTCTATTTTACTATTAATGAGTTTGAAGACTGTATTGAGCGTTATGGTTGTGCATTTGTATTAAGTAAACTATCTGAAACTAATCGTCAATTAATTAAGGAGAAATTAAATGTGTAATTGTGAAGAAGATTTTGTTGGTACTGCTAAATATAAACATAAATATACTAAAGTTGACAAGTATGTTATTGGTCTAGCTTTAGCAGGTTTAACTCTTGCAGTTGTATTTGGAATCATAGTTTTATATCAAGTTATATTAACATTAGTGTAAAGTATTCTTATAGTACATTCGTACCGATTGTCCGCAACGCGTGGCGTGGTCGGCAATCTACGAGTGTATTATGTGGGTAATTTTGCCCGTAGTCAATGGAGTCAAAGATGTCATTAAAATACAAATATATTACTCGCAATCTCTTTGATGTATTTTGGGGAGAAGGTTGGTATAACTGTGCTAGATACAAATGGGGCAAAGACAGAAAGGAATTCATTCTGGTTCGTGCCTATAAACATCCACCTAAAGATATTATAGAACTTATAAAGGGAGATATCAATGAAACCTTATAGTTTTAGTGAGTTTAATAAACGGTTTAATATGTTTGGATGGTTACATCCTGACATTCGTCAAACCTATTGGACTAAAGAAGATAATGAATGGGATCATCAACAAAATGCAAGTGTTCGTAAAACCTATACATTATCTACCATTTGGTACAATGATCAACGAGTAATACAATTCTATACTAATGATGAAAATAATAATCATCGTAAATTAAGTATATATAATATATATAGAGATAACATTAGGTCTTTAGGTATGACTACAAGTCAATCTTATAGATCAAATGCTAATACTGTTATGGATGCTTTATATTATAGAGTTCATGCACCAAATTATTATAATAAAAATGGTACTTTAAAAAAGGGCTTTTGGTCTACGTTAATTAGACGTATGCGTTCAAACGCTTTACGTCCTAGTTGGGTTACTCAACACATGCTTAGAGAAGCAGTAGAAATAGCAAGATGTAATCTTCCTGGCAGTAGATTTGAAACTGTTAAAGAGTTTCTTTATGATAAAAATATACCAAGTTGGTCTTACTATCAAGATGTATTAACAAAAGAATTCTTTGTTGATGGTGAACAAAGACGAGTAAGATTAGGTTCTACAGAATGGACTCAAATTAATAAGTATACTGATCCTACCATTCATGGTTATGAGTTCAATGATCAATATGATATCTGGCTTAAACCAGAACATTTCTTTCATGATGGTCAAGTATGGAATCGTGATGATGTAGATATTGAAACATGCATTACTTGTGATCGTGAATCTGTTACAGAACTAATGATTGATAAAGTTTGTCATCATTGTCTTTCTGATTCTTTTAAGATTCATAATTATTCTACCAAAGTAGAACAGATGCTTAAATTTAAAGCAACAAGAGTTAGACCTAACACTGTGTATCTTGGTTGTGAATTAGAATATGAAACAGAAAATCGTAATCGTGCACAGTTAGGTGTTGGTAAACTAATGCATGGTCATGCCCTTATGAAGTCCGATGGTTCTATTCGTAATGGCTTTGAAATTGTAACATGTCCTGCAACTCTTGACATTCATTTACAAGTATTTAAATCTTTCTTTGATAACTTACCTAAAGATCTTAAAATAGAAAAGAATGTAGGTATGCATGTTCATATCAGTCGGAAACCCTTGAGCCACATGACAGTTGGTAAGATAACAGAGTTTCTAAATCGTCATGACAATAAAGATTTTATTCATAATATTGCTGGACGAATTGATAATAATTATGCTAGAATGAGTAGTGAAAGAACTATAACATTCCCTCATAAACATAGGGGTGGTAGTGATAGATACAATGCATTGAATCTTAATAATCAAAATACAATTGAAGTTAGATTGTTTGCTACACCTATGAATTATAAAGACTTTGCAATGCGTATGCAATTTGTTCAAGCTTTAGTAGACTATTGTATGCCTGCTCAATCTAATGAATCATTAAAGAAACAAACACATTACGAAGCATTTGTCAATTGGTTATCTGACAAACGTCGTATGTTCCCTGAACTTTGTAATCATTTGAAAGGATATCAACCATGTGCATAGCAATTTATAAACCAGAAAATAAAGTATTATCTTTAGCAACACTTAAAGAATGTTATACATCTAATCCAGATGGTGCAGGATTTATGTATGCAGAAAATAAAAAGTTACATATTGAAAAAGGATTCTTTAGTTTTCAATCTTTCTATGATGCATTTAAGAAACATGAAACTAAACAAACAGTCATTCACTTTAGGATAAAAACTCATGGTAAAATTGACACAACTAATTGTCATCCCTTTGCAGTTAATAATGCAATTGGCTTTGTACACAATGGTATTATTAGTGGGTTTGGTGATGCTAATCATTCTGACACTATTGGATTTAATCAAAGCATTCTTCAACCTCTAGTAAGTAAATGGGGTAACCTTGCTTTGTTTCAAGATCCAATCATTGACTTAATTGAAGGTCGTATAGGTTATAGTAAGCTTGTCTTCCTTGATAGACATGGCAATCATAAGATCATGAATGAACATAAAGGTACATGGGATGATGGAGTCTGGTATTCTAATGATAGTTATAAACCTTATGTTGCACCAGTAACTACATATGACTGGAAAGATTCAAAGTATGATTGGAGAAAGAATGTAACTACAATCAAACCTATAACTTTACCTAAACCACAAGTAGTAGCAATTGGTGCTTTAGTAGAATTACTAGAAGATATAGCTGATCCTGGTACTCTTACAGTATATGAAACAGGAGAACTATGTGAGATTGTTGCAGTTAACAAAGACTTTACATGTGATCTAATGCATGATGGTTACAATGGTAAAAGTTCATTCCTTTACAATGTTCCTTATCATTCTCTATCTTTTGTAGATGAATATAAAGATGACTCTATTGATCCTGTAGGGGTACCTGCATATCATAACTATGCAGCTCCTTCATTACTTAGGAAATAATAATGACACTTAAAATATTTCCCTATAAATTGGGCAGCTTGTCTGCCAAAAGATTAGCACGAGCCATGCGAGTACGGCAGGTCGGTCATAGTTATAACGCAAAGCGATCCGATGTTATAGTTAATTGGGGTAATTCTACTCCACCTCATTTTAAATGGATGGAACAAGACCTTAACAAGCCACACGCTATTGCGTTGGCTAGTAATAAACTAAATACTTTTTTAGAGTATCGTAGTAAGTCTTTTACACATGTACCACAATGGACTACTGATCCTAATGAAGCCCAACACTGGCTTAACTTAGGATTAAAAACATATTGTCGTACTAAACTATCATCTCATAGTGGTAATGGTATAATCATATGTAATGATGGTGATAAAATTGTGCCTGCACCATTGTATACATTACATAGTAAACATAAAGATGAGTATCGTGTTCACGTTTTTAAAGGAGAAGTTTTAGATGTTCAAAAGAAAAAAAGAAAATTGGGATTTACTGGACGTTCTTCAGGTATTCGTAATCATTCTAATGGTTGGGTATACGCTAGAACTGATGTTGCAATACCTAATATGTTATGCCCCATTGCTGTTCAAGCAGTAGAATTATTAGGACTTGACTTTGGTGCAGTTGACATAGGGCATAGAATTATTGACAATAAATTCTTTGTCTTTGAAGTTAATACTGCTCCAGGACTTGAAGGTTCAACACTTGACAAATATGCAAAAGCAATATACAATTACTATTCTAAACTTTAAAAGGAGACTGTATGCGTTGTGTTGCTTGTAATAGAAATTTAAATGACTTTGAATCTACTAGAAAATCTACAATAACAGGTGATTACTTAGACTTATGTAACACCTGTTACCATGAGATTCAACAGGATACTTCTGTCAAAGAACGTGATGATTTACGCACTGAAGAAGAAACCTTTGATGATGATGATAATGACTTTGACTTACACACGATTGCAGAGTAGACCAGACGATCTGGTCGTAGCGATGCTATCTGTGTTATTTGTTCATTACATACATAGTTACTTCAAAGCCAAAACGCATTTCAGTTGCTGATGGAGTTTTCCACATGATAAGTTTCCTTTCATTAGTTAAGTATACAATATTTCATTGTATACATATATTATACTACGAAACAGGGTTTCTGTCTTGTGTGCATTACTTATATACTACTAGGGAATTTCATGAGTAAATTTATACAACATACATCGTGTCCTAAATGTGGATCAAGGGACAATCTTGCTGAGTATGATGACCATGTTTGGTGCTTTGGTTGTAAATACTTTAAACAAAAGAATGATATACAGTCAATCCGTAGAAGACTACAACCTAAAGAACCTAGTGCGGGTATAGGGAACCTGAGTTTAACAGAAGATATTCCACAAGAACCTAAGCAGTGGTTGTTAAAGTATGGTATTAGTAACGATGAAATTGTCCACAATAAAATTGCGTGGGACGCAAATAGTCAGATCTTGGTTTTGCTTTACACGCAAACTTACTGGCAAGGCCGTTGCTTTGGTGATCAAAAAGTTAAGTACTTATCCAAAGGCGATAAGCCTTTGACAATCTATGGTAATGGTGATACAATTGTATGTGTGGAAGATGTTTTGTCTGCAATTAAAATTGCTAGACTTTCACCAGACTATTGTGCAACACCCCTACTTGGCAGCAGTATGTCCTTAGAGACTACACAATCACTCTCAGAACGATTTAAAGATATAGTGGTATGGTTGGATAGGGATAAGGCTAAAGAAGCGATTAGGATATCTAGAAACTTGAAACAGAGGGGTATTAATACTAGGGTAGTTATCTCACCTAAAGATCCAAAAGAATATACAAAAGGAGAACTCATTAATTGGTTGAAGAACAGATAATCAAGTTGTTTTGTGAAGATAAATATATCTTTACAAAGTATTACAAGTATGTTAACATTAATTATATTAAAGTTAATTATAGTAATTTATATAAACTATTTATAACTATAGATAATTACTATAACAAATACAATAACAATAATAATATTAATAAACAAGAATTAGAATTAGTTTATAATAGTAATTATTTATTAAAAGATTCTGAAAGAAAAGAATTAACAGAATTAATTAATAGGATTTTAGACAATGAAGTGTCTAACAAAGAAACAGTAATAGGACTTCTTGAAGAACACAGAAGAAGATGTCTTGCTGGAGAAGTAGCAAGAACTGCACTAGATGTAGAAGATGGTAAAGCTTCTATAGAATCTCTTCTTGCTTTGTTCAATGACTTTGAGCATCAAGAAGTAGAAGCTACTGAAGCAAAGTCTATTGTATTTGATTTAAGAAAACTACATGAAACACAGGTAGCTACACCTGGTCTTAGATGGAGACTAAACTTTCTCAATAAGAGTTTAGGATCTTTAAGACAAGGGGACTTTGGATTTATATTTGCTAGACCAGAAACAGGTAAGACTACTTTCTTAGCTAGTGAAATTTCTAAAATGATTCAACAAACAGATGGAGAAATCATTTGGTTTAATAACGAGGAACAAGGAAACAAAGTCGCTATTCGTTGTTACCAAGCGGTGCTCGGGGTAACAGCCGAAAAGCTCTTTTCTAATCTTGATATGTATCAGAAAGAATTTGAAGATAAAGTTCAAAATAGAATTAAGTTATATGACTTTGAAGATTCATCTAGAGCCTCTAGAATAGAAGCAATCTTAAAAGAATCTAATCCTGCTTTAATTATCTTTGACCAGATAGATAAGATCAAAGGTTTTAAAGGTGATCGTAATGACCTTGAACTAAAAGCTATCTATCAATGGGCTCGTGAGATTGCTAAGACATATGCACCAGTGATAGGTGTATCTCAAGCTGGTGGTGAAGCTGAAGGTAAGTTATGGTTAACAATGGATATGGTTGATGGCAGCAAAACTGCTAAGCAAGGCGAAGCTGACTGGATACTAGGCATCGGTAAAGAACAAGATAACACAAGTAGAACAAGATACCTTAACATTACTAAAAATAAACTGTTAGGTGATTCTGATACACTACCTGAAATGAGACATGGTAGTGCACAAGTATTAATTAAACCTGAGATTGCAAGATATGAGGACTTATAAAATGCAAAACTATCTAGTTATTGATGTAGAAACAACCATCAGTAATAAAGGCAATCCATTTGATGAGAGGAATAAACTTTGCTATGTCGGACTTAATAATAATAATGTTTATAATTTATTTGATATTGAATTTAGTGGAAATCCATACAGGGAACAACTTAACACTATACAGGATGTCATTAACAATGACGTTATTCTTGTTGGCTTTAACATTAAGTTTGATTTACACTGGCTAAAAAGATATGGCATTAACTTCCAGTCCAACAAGATTTGGGACTGTCAGTTAGTGCACTTTATTTTACAAGGACAACAAACTCCTTATCCAAGTTTAAACCAAGTATGTGAACACTATGGTTTAGAAACTAAACTTGATATAGTTTCCACAGAGTATTGGAAA
>Ga0209191_1000336_pt1 | contig 37185 bp, 28 predicted proteins | sample S_130626_EF_Meta_FD_187320 | JGI IMG/M metagenome (GOLD analysis project Ga0209191, IMG submission 187320) | Freshwater microbial communities from Lake Simoncouche, Canada to study carbon cycling - S_130626_EF_MetaG (SPAdes) (version 2) | ecosystem: Environmental > Aquatic > Freshwater > Lake ...
AAAAAGCAGACCAACAAGTTCGTGGTACTGTTTCTTTACCGCATGGTACTGGTCGTACAAAAAAAGTATTAGTACTTTGTACTCCAGATAAAGAAGCAGCAGCAAGAGAAGCAGGTGCTGACTATGTAGGTTTAGATGAGTTTGTAACAAAAATCGAAGGCGGTTGGGTAGATATGGATGTCATCATCGCAACTCCAGCTGTAATGCCTAAGATTGGTAAATTAGGTAAAGTTTTAGGACCACGTAACTTAATGCCAAACCCAAAAACTGGTACTGTAACAAATGATGTTGCAGCAGCAGTAAATGAAGTTAAAGGTGGTAAGATTGCATTCAAAGTAGATAAAGCGGGTATCGTTCACGCATCTATTGGTCGTATCTCTTTCACTCCAGAAAAAATTGCTGAAAACAGTGCTGAGTTAATTAATGCGATCGTTAAGTTAAAACCATCTGCATCAAAAGGAACTTATGTAAAAGGTGTTAGCATGGCTTCAACTATGAGCCCTGGTATTACTTTAGAAACAAAATCATTAATCAACTAGTCCTGGTGATCCGCAAGGAAATGACCTGGGTAACAAAATAATTTAGTTATGACCAAAGATCAAAAAAATGAAGTGATTGAAATCCTTAAAGGAAAATTCAGTCAATATAATAACTTCTACATTACAGATACAGAATCTTTGAGCGTTGAACAAATTTCTAATTTACGTCGTTCTTGTTTTAACAAGGAAGTAGAAATGAAAGTGGCTAAAAACACTTTGATTCGTAAAGCATTAGAAAGTTTGGATACCGAAAAGTATGCTGGTCTATTCGATTCATTAAACAATGTAACTGCATTGATGTTTTCTGAAAATCCTAAAGATCCAGCTGTGATCTTAAGTGCATTCAGAAAAGAAAATGCTGGTGACAGACCAACATTGAAAGCTGCTTTCATTAACGGAGATATTTTTGTAGGTGACAACTCATTAGTTGCATTAACAAATATCAAAACTAAGAATGAGTTGATCGGTGAAGTACTTGGATTGTTACAATCTCCTGCTAAGCGCGTAATCGCTGCTTTATTAAACCATGCTGAAAACGGAAGTTCTAAAACAGAAACTGAAGTAGTTGCAGCAGCGGTTGAAGTAGCAGTAGCGGAAACTCCAGCAGTTGAAGCAGCAGCTCCAGTAGCTGAAGCTCCAGTAGCTGAAGTAGCACCAGAAGCGCCAGCGGCAGAAGCGGCTCCTGAAGCAGCTCCTGAGGCTTAATGCAAACCTTGTGATGGGGGAGGAAATTTCCATCAAAAAATAGTTAATTTCAGAAGACTCGAATGAGTTTCTGTTTTTATATTGTTACATAATTTTTTTAAACCTTCCGCTGGAGCAATTGCTTTGAAAGCGGAAAAAATTGAAACAACATGGCAGACGTAAAAAAACTAGCTGAAGAATTAGTAAGCTTAACAGTAAAGCAAGTACAAGAATTAGCTGATGTATTAAAAGCTGATTACGGTATTGAACCAGCAGCAGCAGCAGTAGTAGTTGCAGCAGGTGGTGGTGGTGGAGAAGCAGCAGCAGAAAAGACAGCATTTGATGTGATCTTAGTAAGCGGTGGTGCTAGCAAATTAAACGTAGTTAAAATCGTTAAAGACTTAACTGGTCTTGGATTGAAAGAAGCTAAAGATTTAGTTGATGGTGCTCCAAAAGCAATCAAAGAAGGTGTATCTAAAGCAGAAGCTGATGATATCGCTGGTAAATTGAAAGAAGCAGGTGCTGAAGTTGAAGTAAAGTAATTTACTCGACCTAGGTCGCTTTAAAATATAGCCTCGGACTTGTTCCGGGGCTTTTTTTGTCAAAATTTTCTTCAACTTTTATAGTAGGGGACTTAGAAAAAATACCGAAATCTTATCCTCTACGCTCGCAGGCTCGAAGTTTCGGCTAAGATTTGTATTTCTTTCAAAGTCCACCTAAATCTTTCTATTTGTTAAGGATGCTCTAAATTTTGTCAAACTGGTAAAATTAGTTCATAACATAATAAATTATTATAATATTATGTATATTTTATATGAACACTTTAAATATATAAATTAATTATATTTAAAAATTTGACCAATTTTGACACTTTTTTCAAAAAAACTTTCAAAATCAAGGTTTTTGGTACAAAATTTGTTTTTAAGTCTGCCCTTCTTTACTTAACTTTGCCATCCTTTATTTTGGGCGTGTAGTCTATTGGAAAATAGTACGATTCTTCGTCTATTTCATATTAGTTTACCCTTAAGCACAATGCTACCAAAAATTTAATTCGCATTAAAACTGGTTTATACCGTATGTCTACAACAATCTTGAACAACAGAGTCAACTTTGGTAAGATAAAACACATCGCCGAAGCACCAGACTTACTTGACATTCAGTTAGAATCTTTCAAAGAATTCTTTCAGTTAGAAACAACACCAGACCGCAGAGATGTGGAAGGTTTGTTCCGTGTATTCAAGGAAAATTTTCCTATCACTGATACGCGTAACATTTTCGTGTTAGAATTTTTGGATTATTTTATCGATCCGCCACGCTACACTATTGATGAGTGTATGGAGCGTGGATTAACGTATGCAGTTCCATTAAAAGCTAAACTTCGTTTGAGCTGTAATGATGAGGAGCACGTTGATTTCCAAACAATCGTACAGGATGTATTCTTAGGAAACATTCCATATATGACTCCAAGAGGAACCTTTGTGATTAATGGTGCTGAGCGTGTTGTTGTATCTCAGTTACATCGTTCACCAGGTGTATTCTTTGGTCAATCAATTCATCCAAACGGAACAAAGATTTATTCTGCACGTGTGATTCCTTTCAAAGGCGCATGGATGGAATTTGCTACAGATATTAATAACGTGATGTATGCGTACATCGATCGTAAGAAAAAATTCCCTGTAACAACTTTATTGCGTTCAATTGGTTTTGAAACAGATAAAGATATCTTGGAATTATTCGGCATGGCGGATGAAGTGAAAGCAGATAAGAAAACTTTAGCAAATCAAGTTGGTCGTAAATTAGCTGCTCGTGTTTTAAGAACATGGGTAGAAGATTTCGTAGATGAAGACACAGGTGAAGTAGTAAGCATCGAGCGTAACGAAATCGTTATGGAGCGTGATACTGTTTTAGACGAAGACGCTATCAATTTGATTATTGAAATGGGTGCGAAAAGCGTATTCATTCAAAAAGAAGATGTAGGTGGAGATTATGCAATTATCTACAACACATTAAATAAGGATACTTCTAATTCTGAATTAGAAGCGGTTCAACATATTTACCGTCAATTACGTGGAGCAGATGCCCCAGATAATGAAACGGCTCGTGGTATTATTGACAAATTATTCTTCTCTGACAAGCGTTATGATTTAGGTGAAGTTGGTCGTTACAAAATCAACAAAAAATTAGGTCATGACTTAACGCAAGAGAAAAAAGTATTGACTAAAAATGATATCATTGAAATCATTAAGTACTTAGTACGTTTAACAAACGCGAAAGCGGAGATTGATGATATCGATCACTTAAGCAATCGTCGTATTCGTACAGTAGGAGAGCAATTGTATGCGCAGTTCGGTGTAGGTTTAGCGCGTATGGCGCGTACTATCCGCGAGCGTATGAACGTGCGTGATAACGAGGTATTCACTCCAGTTGATTTGATCAACGCGAGAACATTATCTTCTGTGATCAACTCATTCTTCGGAACTTCTCAGTTATCTCAATTCTTAGACCAAACCAATCCTTTGAGTGAAATCACGCACAAGCGTCGTGTTTCCGCATTAGGACCCGGCGGTTTAAGTAGAGAGCGTGCTGGTTTCGAGGTGCGTGACGTACACTATTCTCACTACGGTCGTCTTTGTACAATTGAAACACCAGAAGGACCAAACATTGGTTTGATTTCTACTTTGTGTGTACACGCAAAGATCAACGATATGGGATTCATTGAAACACCATACCGTAAAGTAGAAAATGGTAAAGTCAATTTAAAAACATTAACCTATTTAAGTGCGGAAGAAGAAGACACTGCAAGAATTGCACAGTCTAATACGCCGTTAACCGAGAAAGGTGAATTCGCAGAAGAGAAAGTTGTTTCTCGTGAAACAGGTGACTTCCCAATTTTAGATAAAGCAGATGTGCAATATATGGATGTGGCGCCAAACCAAATCGTTGGATTGAGTGCTTCATTAATTCCATTCCTAGAGCATGATGATGCGAACCGTGCGTTGATGGGATCTAACATGCAACGTCAAGCTGTACCATTGATTCGTCCAGAAGTACCTATCGTAGGAACTGGTTTAGAAGGTAAAGCTGCACGTGATGCAAGAATTCAAATTCACGCAGACGGTGATGGTGTGATTGAATTTGTAGATGCAAATGAAATCCACGTTCGTTACAACAGAAACGATCTTGATCGTTTAGTAAGTTTCAACGAAGATTTGATTGTATATAAATTAACCAAGTTCATTAAAACGAACCAATCAACTTGTATCAACTTACGTCCTGCTGTAAAGAAAGGACAGAAAGTGAAAAAAGGAGATTTCTTAACAGAAGGTTATGCAACTAAAGACGGTGAAATTGCATTAGGTAGAAACTTACAAGTGGCATTCATGCCATGGAAGGGTTACAACTTTGAGGATGCGATCGTAATTAGTGAAAGAGTTGTACGCGAAGATTTATTTACTTCTATTCACATTGATGAATATGAGTTAGAAGTGCGTGATACAAAATTAGGAGAAGAAGAATTGACTTCTGATATTCCAAACGTATCTGAAGAAGCAACAAAAGATTTAGATGAACATGGTATCATCAGAATTGGTGCTGCAGTAAAAGAAGGAGATATCTTAATTGGTAAGATCACACCAAAAGGTGAGTCTGATCCAACTCCAGAAGAAAAATTATTGCGTGCGATCTTCGGTGATAAAGCAGGTGACGCTAAAGATGCTTCTTTGAAAGCTTCTAACGGAACAGAAGGTGTGGTGATTGATAAAAAATTATTCCAACGTGCTAAGAAAGATAAGAGCGGTAAAGTACGTGAGAAAGCAATGTTGGATAAAGTAGAAAAAGACCACGAGCAAAAGTCTACAATGATCAAAGAATTGTTAATTGAAAAATTACAAACTTTATTAAAAGATCATACAACTCCAGGTGTGGTGAACAATTTTGGTGAAACATTGATTCCTAAAGGAAGCAAGTTCAGTGCGAAGAATTTAACGACCATTGATTTCCAAAATGTAAATCCATTAGGATGGACTGGCGACAAGAAGACAGATGACTTCTTAAACACTTTATTACACAACTATAACATTAAGTACAACGAAGAGTTAGGTCGTTACAAGCGTGAGAAATTCAACATCTCTATCGGAGATGAATTACCAGCGGGTGTATTGAAATTAGCGAAAGTATACTTAGCAGTTAAGCGTAAGTTAAAAGTGGGTGATAAGATGGCAGGACGTCACGGTAACAAAGGTATCGTTGCTAAGATTGTTCGTGCAGAAGATATGCCATTCATGGAAGACGGAACGCCAGTAGATATCGTATTGAATCCATTGGGTGTACCTTCTCGTATGAACTTAGGTCAGATCTATGAAACAATTTTAGGATGGACTGGTAAGAAATTAGGCGTGAAGTTTGCAACACCAATTTTTGATGGTGCAAGCACACAACAAATTGAAGACCTATGTGACGAAGCAGGTATCCCTAACAATGGTCACACTTATTTATATGATGGCGAAACAGGAGAGAAATTCGATCAGAAAACTTCTGTGGGCGTGATCTATATGATTAAGTTACACCACATGGTAGACGATAAGATGCACGCACGTTCTATCGGACCATACAGTTTGATTACACAACAACCATTGGGTGGTAAAGCTCAGTTTGGTGGTCAACGTTTTGGTGAGATGGAGGTATGGGCATTAGAAGCATATGGTGCATCTAATATCTTACAAGAATTATTGACACTTAAATCAGATGATATCATCGGTAGAGCTAAGACATATGAAGCCATTGTAAAAGGCGAGAATATTCCTAAAGCTGGTATTCCTGAATCATTCAATGTATTAGTACATGAATTGAGAGGTTTAGGTCTTGATTTAAAATTTGATTAATCATCGAATAACACACCAAATTCTTAAATAGGTTCCGGTGTAACAACTGGAACTAAAATGAATAAATAATATGGCATTCAAAAAAGAGAATAGACAACGTCCAGCATTTTCTCAGATCACTATTAGTTTGGCTTCACCAGACAATATCTTAGAGAGAAGTTTTGGCGAAGTGTTGAAACCAGAAACAATCAACTACCGTACTTATAAGCCGGAGCGTGATGGTTTGTTCTGTGAGCGTATTTTTGGTCCAGTAAAGGATTACGAATGTGCTTGTGGAAAGTATAAAAGAATTCGTTACAAAGGCATCGTATGTGACCGTTGTGGCGTTGAAGTAACAGAAAAGAAAGTACGTCGTGAGCGTATGGGCCACATCAAATTGGTGGTGCCTGTAGTGCATATCTGGTACTTTAAATCTTTACCAAACAAAATCGGTTACTTGTTAGGAATGAGCTCTAAGAAATTAGAAACAATCATTTACTATGAGCGTTATGTTGTAATTCAACCAGGTATCAAAGACAATTTGAAAGTGGCTGATTTATTAACGGAGGAAGAGTATTTAGATTTATTAGATACTTTACCAAAAGAGAATCAATACTTACCTGATGATGATCCTCAAAAGTTCATCGCTAAGATGGGTGCGGATGCAGTGCATGATTTATTAGGATTATTAGATCTTGATACGTTAAGTTTCACTTTACGTGATGCGGCTGCAAACGAAACATCTCAACAGAGAAAAGCAGATGCTTTAAAGCGTTTGAGTGTAGTTGAATCTTTCCGTGAAGCAAAAACACATATTGCCAACCAACCTGAGTGGATGGTAATGAAATATATTCCAGTTATTCCTCCAGAATTACGTCCATTGGTGCCATTAGATGGTGGCCGTTTTGCGTCTTCTGATTTGAATGATTTATACCGTCGTGTAATTATCCGTAACAACCGTTTAAAGCGTTTGTTAGAGATCAAAGCACCAGAAGTCATCTTGCGTAACGAGAAGCGTATGTTACAAGAGGCAATCGATTCTTTATTCGATAACTCTCGTAAGTCTAACGCCGTTAAAGCAGAAGGTGGACGTGCTTTGAAATCTTTATCTGATGTATTAAAAGGTAAGCAAGGACGTTTCCGTCAAAACTTATTAGGTAAGCGTGTGGATTATTCTGGACGTTCTGTAATCGTTGTAGGACCTGAATTGAAAATGCACGAGTGCGGATTACCAAAGGATATGGCTGCGGAATTATTTAAGCCATTTATTATTCGTAAATTAATTGAAAGAGGTATCGTTAAAACAGTGAAGTCGGCTAAGAAATTAGTAGACAAAAAAGAAGCTGTGATTTGGGATATCTTAGAAAACATATTGAAAGGACATCCAGTGATGTTAAACCGTGCCCCAACATTGCACCGTTTATCTATCCAGTCTTTCCAACCTAAAATGGTAGAAGGTAAAGCAATTCAACTTCACCCATTAGTTACCGCGTCGTTCAACGCCGATTTCGATGGTGACCAAATGGCGGTGCACGTTCCATTAAGCCATGCGGCGATCTTGGAAGCACAGTTGTTGATGTTGTCTTCTCATAATATCTTAAACCCACAGAATGGTACGCCAATCACCCTTCCTTCTCAGGACATGGTCTTAGGTTTATACTATATCACAAAGGGTAAAAAATCAATGGGTGACTTAGTCGTAAGAGGTGAGGGCAAAGCTTTCTACAGCTTAGACGAAGTAATCATTGCATACAACGAAAATAAAATCGATCTACACGCAAACATTAGAGTGAAAACCAATGTGCGTGAAGGTGGTGTATTAGTTAACAAATTAATTGAAACAACGGTAGGTCGTGTGTTATTCAACCAACACACTCCAAAGCCAGTTGGATTCGTGAATCAATTGTTGACTAAGAAAAGTTTAAGAGATATCATTGGAGATATCATTAAAATCACAGACGTTCCTACCACAGCAAAATTCTTGGATGATATTAAAACATTAGGTTTCAGAATGGCATTCCGCGGAGGTTTATCATTCAACGTGAACGACTTAGTTGTTCCTGAAACTAGACATGCTTTATTAGAAGCTGCGAAAGTTGAAGTAGAGGAAGTTTGGGAGAACTATAACATGGGTCTTATTACGAATAACGAGCGTTACAACCAGGTAATTGATATCTGGGGACGTGTCGATACACGTATCACTGATACTTTAATTCGTGAAATGGCGACCGATAAGCAAGGTTTCAACTCTGTATACATGATGTTGGATTCTGGAGCAAGAGGTAGTAAAACACAGGTGAAGCAGTTAGTTGGTATTCGTGGATTGATGGCGAAGCCTCGTAAGAGTGGTAGCACAGGATCTGAGGTTATTGAAAATCCAATCTTATCTAACTTTAAAGGTGGATTGAACGTATTGGATTACTTTATTTCTACGCACGGTGCGCGTAAGGGTCTTGCGGATACTGCCTTAAAGACAGCGGATGCAGGTTACCTAACACGTCGTTTGGTGGATGTATCTCAAGATGTGGTGATCTCTGAAGAAGATTGCGGCACATTAAGAGGTATTGCTACAAGTGCGTTGAAAGATAACGAAGATGTTATTGAACAATTAGCAGATAGAATTGAAGGTCGTACTTCTTCTCATGATGTATTCCATCCAATCACCAACGAATTAATCGTTGCAGGTGGCGAAGAAATTTCAATTGACGCAGCTCGTTTAATCGAAGATGCAGCTATTGAAACAGTGGAGATTCGCTCTGTATTAACTTGTGAAAGCAAGCGTGGTGTTTGTGTGAAATGTTATGGCAGAAACTTAGCGACTGGATATATCACTCAAAGAGGTGATGCAGTTGGTATTATCGCTGCACAATCAATTGGTGAGCCAGGTACACAGTTGACATTACGTACTTTCCACGTGGGTGGTGTTGCTGGATCTTCTTCTGTTGAATCTAGCTTGAACGCTAAGTTTGACGGTACTATCCAGTTTGACGGTTTACGTACTGTAGATACAATCAACAACGATGGCAACAAAGTAAAAGTAGTTATCGGACGTACTGGTGAAGTAAGAATTATGGATGTGAAGAATGATCGTTTAATGATCACGAATAACGTTCCTTACGGAGCTTTACTTGCTGTGAAAGACGGCGCAACTGTGAAGAAAGGGGATGTGATTTGTACATGGGATCCATTCAACAACGTCATTGTTGCTGAGCAAAATGGTAAGATCTCATTTGAAAATATATTAGAAGGATTCACTTATCGTGATGAAGCGGATGAGCAAACTGGTCACCGTGAAAAAGTGGTAATTGAATCTAAGGATAAAACAAAGATCCCAACAATCATCTTATCAGGTGCTAAAGACAATAAGATGTATAACTTGCCAGTAGGTTCACACATCGTTATCGAAGAAGGTGTGGAAGTAAAAGCAGGACATATCTTGGTGAAAATTCCAAGAGTCTTAGGTAAGTTAAGAGATATCACGGGAGGTCTTCCACGTGTAACTGAATTATTCGAAGCAAGAAATCCAGGTAACCCTGCGATTGTTTGTGAGATCGATGGTATCGTTGCATTTGGTAATATCAAGCGTGGTAATAGAGAGATCGTTGTAGAGTCTAAAGATGGTATGGTGAAGAAGTACTTAGTGCCATTAACACGTCAGATCTTGGTTCAAGATAGTGATTTCGTTAAAGCAGGTTCTCCTTTATCAGATGGTCAAATTGCACCAGCAGATATCTTAGCAATCAGAGGTCCTTATGCTGTACAAGAATACGTTGTAAATGAAATCCAAGAAGTATATCGTTTACAGGGTGTGAAAATCAATGACAAGCACATTGAAGTGATTGTACGTCAAATGATGAAGAAGGTAGAGATTGTGGATGCAGGGGATACTAAATTCTTAGAAGAAGATTTAGAAGACCGCTTTGACTTTATCGAAGAGAATGATCGTATTTATGATAAGAAAGTAGTGACTGATGGTGGTGAAAGTGCTAAGTTTAAGCCTGGTCAAATTGTAACTGTTCGTGAATTAAGAGAAGAGAATTCTATCTTAAAGCGTGCAGACAAGAAAGTAGTAGAAGTGCGCGATGCGAAACCTGCTACAGCTCGTCCAGTCTTATTAGGTATCACCAAAGCATCTTTAGGTGTACAAAGCTGGATCTCAGCTGCGTCATTCCAAGAGACTACAAAAGTATTGAGTCAGGCAGCCATTCAAGGCAAGGTGGACTTAATGCTTGGATTGAAAGAGAACGTAATTACAGGTCACTTAATTCCTGCAGGTACTGGTCAAAAAGAATTCGAGAAATTGATCGTAGGAAGTAAGGAAGAATATGAAGTGTTGGCTACAACTCGCGAGGCGATGAGCTTTGATGAGGAAGAATAAGCACTTTGATTGATTTTGTTAAAAAGCAGGAAATAGTACTATTTCCTGCTTTTTTTATGCTGTAAATAGAAGGTTGATTTATTTTTTTACCTAATTTTATAGGGTAGGGCAACCTACCTACAATCAAATAAATTATAATTCAACATGAAGTCAATTAATTGGGTGGTGAATGGTGTACTAGCTTTGGCAATTGTTATTTTGTATGTATTACATTTTAGCGGCAGTACTGCTCCAAGCAAACTAGCTTCCATGCAATCAGCAGGTGGAACCAAAGTAGCTTATTTTGAAATCGATTCTATTCAAAATAACTATACCTTTTTTAAAGATGTGAAAGATGCACTACAATTAAAAGATATGGAAAATGCAAAGCAATTGACAGCACTTAAGAATGCGTTTTCTGCTAAGTACCAAGATCTTCAAAAGAATGGTCAATATTTATCTCAAGGAGAAGTTGTAGCAAGACAACAAGAGTTGCAACAATTAGAAAAGAATTATGCAAATACAGAGCAACAATTAACCCAAGCTTTACAAGAGGAGAGTTACAGAAAATTACAGGAAGTAAAAAAGAAAATAGAAGCTTTTATTTTAAAATATAATAAAGACAAGCAATTTGCCTATGTGTTCTCTAGTAATGCAGACTTAATGTATTACAAAGACACAACTTATGATATCACTGTTGATATTGTAAAAGGGCTTAACGCGGAATACAAAAAATAATGTCAGAAACAAACACCGAATTTAAACCAAGTTTATCCGCATTTGATGCAACGATGATTGTTGCAGGAAGCATGATTGGATCAGGCATATTTATTGTAAGTGCAGATATTACCAGAAATGTTGGTTCTGCAGGTTGGTTAGTGGTGGTATGGTTATTGACAGGGTTCATGACTTTAACTGCTGCATTAAGTTATGGAGAGTTGAGTGCGATGTTTCCAAAAGCAGGCGGACAATATGTATACTTAAAAGAGTCTTATAATCCTTTGTTAGGATTTTTATATGGGTGGAGTTTTTTTGCTGTAATACAAACTGGCACCATTGCAGCGGTGGGTGTGGCTTTTAGTAAATTTGCAGGCTACTTTTTCCCTTCATTAGAAATGACAGATGCCAATATTTTATTGCAAATGGGTTTCTTAAAAATATATCCCGCGCAAGTTTTATCAATTGTAACTATTGTTTTGCTCACTTATATTAATACCAAGGGTGTACAGGGTGGTAAGATGATTCAATCTACATTTACCATTACCAAATTAGCTTCCTTATTTGGGTTGATAGGATTTGGTTTTTTATTGGCCTCTAAAGCAAGTATCTGGGATGCCAATTGGGCGAACGCATGGGAGATGAAAACAATTGCTTCTGACAATAGTACAACGCCAATATTTGGTGTGGCTATATTAGGCGCCATTGCAGCTTCGATGGTAGGTTCAATTTTTAGTAGTGATGCATGGAACAATGTTACATTTATTGCAGGAGAAATTAAAAATCCAAAACGTAATATTGGTTTGAGTCTTTTCTTAGGCACATTGATTGTGACAGTGATTTATATTTCTGCAAACCTGATGTATTTAAGCGTCCTTCCATTAAATGAGATTGCCAATGCACCAGCAGATCGTGTGGCGGTAGCAGCATCCAATGTCATATTTGGAAATATCGGCACCTATGTAATCGCAGTCATGATCATGATTTCTACATTTGGTTGTAATAACGGATTGATCCTTGCAGGTGCAAGGGTGTATTATACAATGGCAAAGGATGGTTTGTTCTTTAAAAAGGCAGGTACATTAAATGAAAATGCAGTACCAGCTTGGGCACTATGGGCTCAATGTATTGTGGCAGGATTACTTTGTTTAAGTGGAAGGTATGGTGACTTATTAGACATGGTTTCTTTTATTGTAGTGATTTTTTACATCCTTACAATTATAGGTATTTTTATTCTTCGTAAAAAAAGACCTGAATTAGATCGACCTTACAAAGCTTTTGGTTATCCAGTATTACCTGCCATTTATATTTTGATGGGTACTTGCTTTTGTGTCCTTTTAATCATCTATAAACCAAATTTCACTTGGCCGGGTTTAATCATTACCTTATTGGGTGTGCCTTTGTATTATTTGGCATTGCGTAATCAAAAAACGGCATCGTAAATGATGGATGCAAATCAATTCAATCAATTATTTGAGGGGTTTGCTAACACCAAAATTGGTGTAGTAGGCGATATCATGTTGGATACTTATTGGTGGGGTGGTGTAGACCGTATTTCACCAGAAGCACCAGTGCCAATTGTTTCACTTCAACGTAAGGAAACAAGGGTAGGAGGCGCAGCCAATGTAGCCTTGAATTTAAGGGCCTTAGGAGCGCCTACGACATTATTTGCTGTCGTTGGTAAAGACACAGAAGGTAATGACTTAAATGCGCTTTTAAAAGCAGAGGGCATCGATACACAATATATATACTCAAGTGCATCCAGGGTGACAACTAATAAAGTAAGGATCATGGGACGCAATCAACAAATGATGCGTTTAGACCATGAAAACACGCACGATATCAATCAGGAGGAGTCTAAAGCTTTATTGGAAAATTTTTATGCCTACGTGGAAAAAGAACAACCCGCGTTGATCATATTAGAGGATTATAATAAAGGGGTATTAACACCAGCCATCATAGAAGCTATTATTGCTTATTGCAATCAAAAAGGTATTCCAACAGCTGTAGATCCAAAGCAAAGGAATTTCTTAGCGTATAAAAATTGCACCCTATTTAAACCTAACTTAAAAGAGGTGAAAGAGGGTTTGAAAATAGAGGTCCCAACAATAGATCTTACACATATGCAACAAGTCCATCAGGCTTTACATACTGCATTGAATCATAGCATTTCATTTATCACCTTATCGGAACATGGGGTATTTTATGCACAAGAAAATAAGCAACAATTAATCCCAACACATATCCGCAATATTGCAGATGTAAGTGGCGCAGGGGATACCGTTATCGCAGTGGCTTCACTCGTGTATGCTTATTCAAAGGATATGGCATTGGCAGCAGAAATTGCGAATATAGCAGGCGGATTGGTTTGCGAATTAGTAGGTACAGTACCCATTGATAAGGCCTTATTGGCAAAGGAAGTAAAAAAATTATTAGTTACATCGCACTCCTAAAATAGATCATGAAAAAAACAGCCATTATCGTAGCTGGGGGAACTGGACAAAGAATGGGGACTGCATTGCCTAAACAGTTTTTAGCCATAGAAGGAAAATCTATTTTATTGCATACAGTCGATCAATTTGTGACTGCATTTGCTGATATCAATTTTATCATAGTATTACCAGCAGACTATATCCAAGAGGGACAAGCACTTATTGCAGCAAGTGGACTCAACCTGCAGTTTCAATTTGTTGCTGGAGGCGATACACGTTTTCAATCTGTAAAAAATGGATTGGCTCAGGCAGACCCTGCATCCATTGTATTCGTGCATGATGCAGTACGTTGCTTGTTAACCCCAGACTTGATTCAAAGATGCTATCAACAAGCTGTAGAAAAAGGATCTGCCATACCAGCAGTTGCCTCAACAGATACCATTAGGATTACAGAAGGTGCAAATCACCATGTGGTTGACCGAGCAAATGTAATGATGATACAAACGCCACAAACATTCAATGCAGCTTTGTTAAAGACAGCTTTTGAGCAAACCTATCAGTCCTCCTTCACAGACGAAGCCAATGTGCTAGAAGCCAGTGGCAAGGAGGTTTATTTGATAGAAGGAGAATATGAAAATATCAAAATCACTAGGCCTTTAGACTTAGCCATTGCGAATTATATTTTAGCAAAGAGAGGATCGAAAGATTAGGGTAATTTTTTTAAACCTTTTTCAATAAAATGCGAAGTTGCATTGAGTAAGAAAAATAAATTATTCTGCTGATTGATTTACTACCGAAGCAGACTTACTAATTTTATCTAAAATTTGATGCGCCACTTCCATTGCTAAATAACCATCAATCTCATTGACAACAGTTGGTCCGTCATTTTCAATGGCTTCTACAAAACTACTTAGCTCACTTAAAATAGCATTGCCTTCCTCCACAACAGGATTAGATATAGTGATGGTCTTGGTCCCTTGATGTGTTTCAATATCAAATGAAAATGCGTCTGCTTCCTCTGGTAATTTTAACCTGATGATCTCTGTATTTTTCTCTAGAAAATCAATACCGATATAAGCATCCTTTTGAAAAAGTCTTATTTTACGCATTTTTTTCATACTAATTCTGCTGCTGGTTAGATTCGCAACACAGCCATTATTGAATTCAATGCGCACGTTCGCTATATCAGGTGTATCTGTTAATACTGCCACACCACTTGCTGAAATATTTTTAACATCACTCTTAACAATACTTAAGATGATGTCAATATCATGGATCATTAAATCTAAAATCACACTCACTTCTGTTCCCCTTGGATTGAATTGTGCTAAGCGATGCACTTCGATAAATAGTGGATTTAATGTTTCATTTTTTAATGCAGTAAATGCAGGATTGAATCTTTCCACATGACCTACTTGTAATTTAATATTGGCCTCTTTGACCATATGCATGATCTTTTTTCCTTCTTCGATGGTGTTGGCCATTGGTTTTTCTACAAAAACATGCTTTCCCATCTTAATTGCCATTTCGCACACTGGAAAATGTAAATGGGTAGGTGTGACTACATCAATGGCATCTACAGCAGCAATCAATTCGGCCTCATCCATAAATCTTTTGACACCATAGGTTTTTTCTACTTCGGCCGCAGCTTCATCATTGGGGTCAAAAAAGCCAACCAATTCCACAGTTGGAATCTGTTTCCAATTATTCAAATGAAATTTCCCTAAATGCCCCACACCAAAAACACCTACTTTAAGCATACGTAATAATTATGGAGCAAAGTTAAGTGGAATAGGGGGGATAAATGATTGACTTACAAGAGTGTGAAAAACTTTTAACTAGTTTGAATTAAGCTTGGTCTTTAGTATCTTGAGGAGGATAAAACGATCCATAAAATGCACCAGAATATACAAAATTTAGTGAATGTCGCAGCTAAGCAAGAGCGCATGGTGGTTGGTTTAATGAGTGGTACCTCCATGGATGGCTTAGATATTGCATTGTGTTCAATCAAAGGGTCTGGAAGAGACACCAAATTTGAATTAAAAGCCTTTACAACTGTTGACTATACCCATGATTTTAAAGAAAAGATTTTAAGCATCTTTTCAAAAGAAATGGTTGCCTTGGAAACACTTTGTTTACTCAATGCATGGGTTGGCAAGCAACATGGCAAGATGGTATTAGATGCATTGGCTTCATGGAAGATCGCGCCAAAAACGGTAGACATGATCGCTAGTCATGGACAAACCATCTACCATGCACCAAAATCTTTACATCCTAATTCTGAATATGATCCTGCTACTTTACAGATTGGAGATGGGGATCATATCGCTGTAACAACAGGGATTTTAACTCTAAGTGATTTTAGACAAAAACATGTAGCAGCAGGAGGAGAGGGCGCGCCGCTAGCAGTTTACGGGGATTATTTATTGTGTAGTCATCCAACTGAAAATAGGTTGTTATTAAATATGGGTGGAATTGCCAATTTTACCTATTTGTCCGCAGGATGTAATTTAGACCAAGTATTTTCTACCGATACAGGCACTGGTAATACTTTAATGGATGCATACACTAGGACTCATTTTGCACCAATGGCATATGATAAAGGGGGAGCAATTGCAGCAGCAGGAAAAATCAATACAGCTTTATTATCCAGACTAAAAGCACATTCATTTTTTAATTTAACGCTACCAAAAACGATAGGGCCAGAATTATTCAACTTAGAATTTTTAAATGAAGCACAAACATCCAGTCATACTTTGGATATTTCAAAAGAGGATGTGATGGCCACTTTGAATCGTTTTTCTGCAGAAACCATTTCAGACTGCATTCAATCTAGTATTCCTGCTGGCACCAAATTCAATATGTACAGTAGTGGAGGAGGGATGCACAATCCAGTATTGATGGGACATCTAACTAGTTTATTACCCGATGCTACATTGTATTCTTCTGATGTAATTGGCATCAACCCAGATGCGAAGGAAGCCATCTTATTTGCTTTATTAGCCAATGAAGCAGTTGCTGGAACGCCTTTATTTGCAGGAGGCCATGCGACTAAAATTCCAATCACCATGGGGAAGATGAGTTTTCCATTATAGATTTAATTTTGAAATCAAAATTTGCAACTTTAAATCAACTTCTTAGAAATTAAAAAAGCCTCCCCAAATTGGGAAGGCTTTTTGCTTATGGGGGGAAGCTAAATTTATTTTAACTGAAAAGCTTCAATGGATTTTTTAACAGATCCATATGTGCTTAAAAGTTCAGCTGCTTTTGTTGCATCAATTGAATGTAATTCGTCTACGATCATTTTTACACCACGATCAAATAATTTTTGATTCGTTAACTGCATATTGACCATTTTATTTCCTTTGATGCGACCCAATTTTACCATGACAGCAGTTGAAATCATATTGAGTACCATTTTTTGTGCGGTACCGCTTTTCATTCTCGTACTACCAGTAATAAACTCAGGACCCACTACCACTTCGATAGGGAAGTCGGCATGGGCAGAAACTGGACTGTTCAAATTACAGCTAATGCTACCTGTCGTAATTTGATGTTGTCTGCAAGCTTGAAGACCACCAATCACATAAGGGGTTGTTCCACTGGCAGCAATACCTATTACGACATCTAGATTGCTAATATTAAAATCCAATAAATCTTTCCAAGCTTGATCCATATCGTCTTCGGCATTTTCTACCGCCTGAAACATGGCTTGGTGTCCTCCTGCTATGATTCCAATCACTAAATCATTTGATACCCCAAAAGTGGGAGGGCATTCACTTGCATCTACTAAACCTAGTCTGCCACTCGTTCCTGCCCCGATATAGAATAGGCGTCCCCCATTCAATAACTTTCCCACTATTGAGTCTACCAAAGTTTGAATTGTTGGAATAATTTGTTCGACCGCATAAGCCACTTTCTTGTCTTCTGCATTGATATTTTGCAAAATCTCAGTAGTACTGAAATTTTCAATATGATCATAGTTAGAATTCGATTCTGTAATACGTATAAATGACTTATCCATTCAATTCTTTTTTTTAATTAAAAACTAGGGTCTGCTGGTGTATTTGGATTACCATCTCTTTCCTTAAATGGATAAGGGAAGAAATTTCTTTTTCTTTCTGTAGTGGCTCTTCCAAAACGACGCATGTCTTCTAGCTTTAATCCTGACATGTACAATTCGATACATCTATTTTTATATACTTCATCTAAAATAGCAGTAGCAGTACTTGCAGTAGAAGCGGTTAATCCTGCACCTACTTTAAATGGATCTGCTGCAGCTGTTTTAGTAATGACTTTATTCAATTCAGTTAATGCAGATGTTAGATTACTTGTTCTAGCATATGCTTCTGCCTTGATCAAAGTCATTTCACTTGGCAAGTATACAGGAACTGCTGCTGTAGTAGCATTAAAGAATCCATTGATTCTATATCTTGGTGCAACAGTGGTGTTGATTGAAGTATAAAATGCAATACGACCATCACCTGTAGTTGGCGCTAAAGCTGCTGGTAAACCTAAAGTAGAATCAATTACTTGAAACACGTTATTGGTTGCTGTAGCTGTAGTGAAAACTGGATTTGTACTGATTGCATCATAGTTGAAAGTAGATTTTTTAGTTAAGTCAACTAAATTAGCAGCAGTGATTGCTTCCGCATATTTACCAGAGAATAACAAGTATCTAGCTTTTAATGCATTCAATGTGTTTACATAATCTAAGCCAGGAACTGCATCTGCACTGTAACTTGCACTAATTGGGTTCGCACTAACTTTAGTTAATGCATTATCAATTGTTGCGATAGCAGCAGCGAAACCAGCTGTACGGTCAATAAATTGAACGTTGGTACCAATGCCAGCTGGAACTTTTTCCCATAACATTGACATGCTACCAATGGATAAAGCTTTTAAAATAGATGCATGGGCAATTAAACCACTTGCATATGCTTTATCATTCAAAGCTTCTGCAGCAGTGATCACTGAATTTGCATCATAGATTACTTTATTTGAATTGGTCCAAATGTTTGCCAATATCGTATTGGTTGCATCTACTGCAGTTCCGCCACGGCTAAATTGGAATTCAGCAACGTTACCTGCATTCATTAAAATAACTTCGTTGGTTACAAAACCGTTGGCAGTGGTTAAACCATACACAACGCTTGCACCACCTAATGAATAAGTTCTTTGTGCTCCTAAGTTTACACCAACTAAACCTCTTGCAGAGCTAAATACTTGGTCTGTAGTGGGTGCGTTTGGATTCACAAAGTCTTTCTTACAACTTGTTAAGGAGATAACCCCTAGCAAGAAAGCGATTTGATATTTATATAGTATCTTTTTCATTTTTCTCTATTTAATTTATTAAGGATTAAAAATCAGCTTTGATACCAAAACTGAAAGTACGTGGGATTGGAGTTGCTCCAAAGTCAATACCTCTTAACAAAGTACTTTGACCTCCTGAGTTCACTTCTGGATCATATCCCTTGTAGTTGTCCCATGAAATAAGATTTCTACCACTAAAGTTGATACTTAAGTTGTTGATGAATTTAACTTTACCAACATTATAGCTTAATGATAATTCACGTAATTTAATGAAAGAGCCATCATCCACCCTCCATTCTTCAATTGCGTAAACACCACTGATATAACCTCTAGGTATTAAACCTCTTTGTTCTGCTTCAGCAACTGTTCCATTTCCAACTCCTTGTCTTGTTCTAAAGTCAGCATTGAAAACATCTACACCTTGAACCGCATCTAATTGAGCGCGGAAATTCCATTTCTTGTATGAAACTTCATTTACTAAACTTGCAGTATAGTCTGGGTTAGGGTTACCAATCACTTTTCTCAAAACTGCACCAGTAGGTAAACCATTCGCATCTAAGGTTTCAGTTGGTTTTGTTACGGTTGTTTGTGTTCCTTTTGCAGTTTGAGGAATACCTGCTGTATTAGTTAAATAACTGCCATCCGCTTTTCTTGCAAAATAAGTACCATAGAATACACCAATTGGTTGACCTTCCACAATTGCAACTGGAGCACCAGCATTTGTACTGAACAAGGTCAATGCCTGTCCAATTTTAATTGCTTTGTTCTCGTTGTGGTTGTAGATGGTTGTCATTTCCCATTTCAAATTTTTTGTTTGAACTGGAGTAAGGCTTAACATGATCTCGTATCCTTTATTTTCTAAAGAACCAAAATTGTCTAATAAACTAGCAAAACCATTGGTTGGTGCCAATTGTCTATTGATCAACAAGTCAGTCACTTTTTTATTGTATACGTTTACAGTTAATCCAACACGGTTGTTGAACATACCTAAGTCCATACCGTATTCAATCTCAGATTGACGCTCTGGCTTTACATTTTCATTCGCCAAAGTAGTACTTGAGTTTAACGCGCTTCGTCCTAAGAAAGAATTAGAGCTATAAGAATTGAATCTTGAGTAAGCACCAATACCTGTTAAGTTTCCGCTCTCACCATAAGCTACACGAACTTTGAATAAATCAAATGCTTTTGAAAGCCCTAATTGATTCCAAAATTCAGTACTTGAGATCACATAACTCGCACTTGCTTTTGTGTAGGTTTGATTACGTTGGTTTGCACCAAAAACGCTAGATCCATCACGACGCACAGCACCTGTTAAGAACAATTGATTTTTGAATTTAAAGTTCTGTTGTACATACAAACCAGAAACTGAAATTTCACTACGATCATCCACACCTGGAATTGGAGTTGATGCACCATTTACTGTTTCAATGAACGGCGCAAAACCTCTTCCTTGTAATAATGCATAATTGTTTTTCTCATATTGTTGAGAATAACCAACTTGAGTTGTAGAATTGATATCATTCGTGATATCAAAGTTGTAGTTACCACTCAAATCGTGGTTGATTTGGAAGAAATGGTTAGATGCAGTACTTGCATAACCATTTTGTGTTGGATCTAAAGTCAATCCACCACCAAAGAATGCAGGACTTGCATTGTATGCGTATGGTGGAATATAAGTTGTTCCATTTTGTGCATAGTTATCGATACCCATTGTGTAATCAAAAGTTAAACCTTTCATTGGTTTTAACTTCAATCCAAAATTGGCTAAGACTCTATTCGTAGCTTGTCTTTGTTTCATATCTTCAATAACAGATACAGGATTGATTCTTCCTCTTTCACCTACAGCAATAATATTTCCATTTGCATCTCTTTTAGTGATATCATGGAAGTTACCAATGATGGTTACAGCGTTTGTAGGAGAGAAGAATGATTGTCCGTCTGGTTTTTCATTTGCACTAGAATTAGTGTAATTCAAACCCATATTCATGCTCATCCATTTGTTGATCACTTGATCAATATTTGATCTAAAGCTGAAACGTTGGAAATCAGTATTCTTAATAATACCTTGGTTATTGTAGAATGAACCACCAAAATAATATTTTGTTTTATCGTTACCACCACTTACAGACAATGTATTATCTGTACCTGATGCATCACGGAAAATATAATCTTGGTAATCATAACGAGTTACATTCGTTGTAGTTGTTGGTAAAACACCACCTACAGCAGTAATTACGTCTTGAGTTAATGCACCTACACCATCAGTTGGACCTCCAAATTTTGTTGGTGATTGGTTCACATCTAATTTCTTTCTTAATGTGCTACTAATATAAGTACTAGAGAAACTAACTTTTGCAGCACCAGATTTACCACGCTTTGTGAAAATTTGAATTACACCCGCGTTGGCTCTACTACCATAAGTCGCAGCAGCTGCTGCACCATTCAATACCTCAATTCTTTCGATATCTGCAGGGTTGATATCTACCATTCTGTTTTGACCAATGCTACCAACAAAATTACCACCATCATAGTTTGCAGATGTATTTGTAACTCTATTTGTTGCGTTGTTAATGATCACACCATCCACAATGTACAATGGCTCAGAAGAAGAAAGCACAGAGCTAATACCTCTTAAACGAACTGACATTCCACCAGCAGGGTCACCACTGTTTTGGATAATTTGTGCACCAGCAGTTTTACCTTGTAAGGCAGCAAGTACATTTCCTGTAGCACCTTTATTAAGGTCTTCTGCAGAAACACTACTTACATAACTTCCTAATTGACGTTTAGTTGTACCTGCGGCAGTACCTGTTACAACCACTTCGTCTAATTTAGAAAACTGCTCTGTTAAAACAAAGTTCACTCCTGTAGCCATTTTACTTGGATCTACAGACATTTCCTGTGCTTTAAATCCAATACCACTAGCTACCAATGTAACAGTGTTATTGTTGTTTAATTTCAAAGTAAATCCACCTAAATTATCAGAAACCGCGCCACTGCGAGTGCCTTTGATAACGATAGAAATACCTTCAATACCGCTGTTGTCTTTTTGATTCGTCACTTTACCGCTAACAATAGTTTGAGCGATTGTGTCGATGCAAAAACCAGACAGCAAAACCAAAATCATCATAAGCTTTGCTAAATGCAACTTACTTGTTTTTTTGAATCTCATAACTGATTTTTTAATATTAATAAATGGTTAATCCCTTGTGTTTAAAAGGCAACAGTAAAGAATCTTCAGGATCCAGTTCTGTAATTAAAATATCAATCTCGTCGAGGTTGGCTACTTTAATTTTTTGCTGAGAATTTAATTTCTCAGAAATGCCGATGCAAATTGTTTTTTTGGAAACTTTAATCATTGCCTTTTTAATTTGAACTACTTCCCAGTCATTTTCACTGAGTCCAAATTGAGTGTCTAAAGAATTGATACCCAGAATACATAAATCTGCTTGTATGGATTCAATAGTTTGAACAGCACTAGCACCTGTCGTTAACATGGAGTCTTTTGAAACTTTATCACCAATCATCACCACTTCGATACTAGGGTGGTGTGCAAATTCAATAGCAGCATTTAAGCTACAAGTAAAAAAAGTGGCATTTAAATTTGGGTCTAAGGATTTTGCAAATTCTAAAATGGAAGTACCGCCAGAAGTCAATATATACATCCCACTTTGAACAAGCGCCGCTGTTTTTTGTGCGATGATATGCTTGTCCTCTAAATTGTACACCATCTTTCTGTCAAACGCAGTGTGAAAAGATTTGCTCAGTGCACCGCCATGCACTTTAATCAATTTATCTTCTTGCGCAAGTTCTTGTAAATCCCTTCTGATAGTATCATCAGAGACGCCCATCTTATTGCTTAAATCCGCACATAAAATTTTATTATGCAGGTTTAATTGGTGTAAAATGAATTCCTGGCGCTCTTTCTTCAGCATTATGCGGTTATTAGACAATTAAATTATGCAAAAAACCGCAAATACGAACGAATGTTAATAAATTATGACCAAATTGTTAAATTTTAAGCCTTACTCAAGGTATTTAAAGCATCCACAAATACATCCAATTCCTTGGTGGTGGTGTAAAGGTTTGGTGTAATCCTGCATCCATGTACATTGGCATAATCAATCGCCACTGTAAATATTTTATGCTCCTTCATTAAGCGCTCCGCCAAGATTGCAGGTTTCATATTTTTGATGCCCACATTGCTAATGGCACAGGAACGATCTGGTGTAGTAGGTGTATTTAAGATAATATTGGGGTTGTCTTTTACTTTGCTTGTCCAATATTGTTGCAGGTACCTTAATCTTGCTTCCTTTTTCGCTGGACCAATCATTTGGTAATAGGCAATGGAATCGGGGATGGTTAAGTCTGTATGCACAGGATGGGTGCCAGTATGGTTGATACGTTTAATTTTATTTGGATCTTTTTCATTATCTCCAAACATTGGCCAGATATTTTTGATATGTTCTTTTTTTACAAAAAGTATCCCTGCACCTAATGGCACACTCAACCATTTATGCAAGGAAGCTGCATAATAATCACAACCTAAATCGGCCATGCTAAATTGGATATGTGCAAATGCATGTGCACCATCAACCATCACTTGAACGCCATACTGGTGGGCCATTTCACTGATTTTTTTGATTGGTAAGATTTGGCCAGTGATGTTAATCATATGACTCACCAATATGACTTTAGTTTTTGGTGTGATGGCGTTTTTATAAAGCGCAACAATCTCGGCATCGTCTTTTGGATGATTGGGAACGGAAATCATTTTATTCACTACACCATGTCGCTCACTTACTAATTTAAACATATCTAACATAGCACCATAGTCTTGCTCGGCCATGATGGCTTCGTCACCAGACTGCCAATGTATACCACCAATAATCGTATCTAATGATTCAGTGGTATTGCGTGTAATAATTAATTCTTCGGGGCTACATCCTGCAATCTCAGCCAATGCAATCACTGACTTTTGTTTGTTCTCCCATTGAACCGTGCGCATATAATAAGAACCTTGGTAATTGATTTCTTTGATATGTTCGATATACTTATTGAGTATTGGTTGAGGCAAAAAATTATAGTAGCCATTTTCTAAATTAATATAGTCTGGCTTTAAAATATATTGTTGACGAATCTCCTCCCAAAAACGATTGTCTTCTGCTAGCGCTGAAGGTGATTTTTCTGCATGGCTTGCAAAAGCTTTCGCAATGCCTCCAAAACCCATTGGCACTGCAATACCAGTTAAAACAAGGTCTTTGATAAATTGTCTTTTTTCCATAAGGCGTAAATTATGGTATTAAATTCCGACAAATTTTGTTGCTTTCAAAATAAAAAACCAATAGGTGTAGAAAAATTGGATAAATGGTGCATAATAATGGATGCTTTTACTTAATTTGATCATTCAAATCATCAAAAGACCTACTATGAAAAACTTAGTTATGAAAGGGTTCATCCTTGCAGCTGTGATTCCATTTTCAGTTATGGCTCAATTAGATCCTGCAACGATTCAAAAAATCAGAACAGAAGGATTAGAAAAATCACAGGTAACGGATATCGTGTTTAACTTAACAGATAAAAGTGGTAATAGATTGGCTAATTCAGAAGGATACGCTAGGGCTGCAAATTATGCTAAAGAAGTATTGACAAAAAATGGCGCAGTGAATGTAGGTATAGAACCATGGGGTGAATTTGGCAAAGGATGGGATTTAGAGAAAATGTATTTTGCGATGACCGCGCCATATTATAAACCATTATTGGCTTGGCCTAAAACATGGACAGCAGGAACCAATGGATTAAAGCATGCAACCATTCTTGTAGTAGATGCAAAAGACTCTATTACATTACAAGCATATAAAGGACAATTAAAAGGGAAGATCATTATCCTGGATCAAGACAATAAATACAAGCAAAGTTTTAAAGCAGACGCTGAAAGATATACGGATGAAGCATTGGCCGCTATGGAAGCAGCAGCGGCTGCACCGGCAGTTGCTAGGACACCAGATACTGCACAACAGAGACGTATGCGCGAAATGCAAGCACAAAGATCAGGTCCACAAAGAGTCATGAATTTATTGAAGGCAATGGCAATCGAGGAAGGTGCAGTAGCGATGTTAACCACTGCTACAAGAAATCATGATGGTACTATTTTTGCACAAGGCGGAGGTTCCTACAAAGGAACAGACCCAGCTAATTTTTTAGATCTTGCGATGTCTGTAGAAGACTACAATACTTTTTTAAGATTGGCTAAATCGGGTACCACTGTAAAAGCAGACCTTGAAGTAAAAACTAAATTTCATACAAAAGACTTACAAGGTTACAATGTACTTGCAGAAATTCCAGGCACGGATCCATTGTTGAAAGACGAAGTGGTGATGATTGGTGCGCATTTGGATTCATGGCAGTCAGGAACAGGTGCAACAGACAACGCATCTGGATCGGCAGTGATGATTGAGGCAATGCGTATTATCAAAGCAGCAGGCATTGATCCTAAAAGAACCATCCGCATTGGATTATGGAGTGCAGAGGAGGAAGGCTTATTGGGTTCTAGAGCTTATGTAAAAAATACATTTATGGATGCCAACAATCAACCTAATGCAGCGCATCAAAAATTCTCTGCCTATTTTAATATAGACAATGGTACCGGAAAAATTCGTGGGATCTATGCACAAGGCAATACTGCCGCAGCAGCTATTTTCAAAACTTGGTTAGCACCATTCAACGATTTAGGTGCAAAGACAGTAACCTTAAGCAATACAGGAAGCACAGATCATATTGCATTTGATGGAGTAGGTTTACCGGGCTTTCAGTTCATACAAGACCCTATTGAATACAGCACAAGAACACACCATAGCAATATGGATGTGTACGATCATTTAATGCTTGATGACTTAAAACAAATTGCTACCATTGTGGCTACTTTTGCATTAAATGCAGCACAGCAAACAAACTTGATGCCTAGGAAGTAATATTTTGTTTGAATGAAACCATTATTTTTTTTAGTAGGTTGCTTTTTTTGGATCGGATCTCTATCTGAGCTTGCTGCTCAAAAACTTGAGATTGATTTAAGAACAGATACTTCTAGTAAAAAGTATTTTGTAGGATTAGCAATCAGGAATGATAGCTTCACCGGTCATGCTTTTGTGATTTTGTATCAACAAGCACAGCAGGATGCTGAGAAAAAAGATTTTAAAGTGTATGGCTATTATCCTAAGAGAATTGCTAATATTCCAATTCCAATTGGGGTGGTAAAAAATGATTCTAATTGTTTAAAGCATATACCTCCTAATGGGGATTTGTATTTTATTGTAGATGAAGCAGCCTATTATGAAGCAAAAAAGGTAGTAGAAAGATGGACAGCAGATCCTCCTGTATTTACTTTACTATTGAATTGCATTGATATGTTGGATGAAGTGGCCATGTCAATTGGCGTGAACTTACCATCTAGGTATAATACAATTCCGTCTTTAGTTCCTGAATACTACATGAAGTATTTGTATAAAAAATTAAGTTCATCAAAAGGGATTGTCTACAATAAAAAGTATCGATTAAAAATAGTTCCAAGTTCAGGTGTACTAGAATTGATTGCAAATAAACCTGCAAAAGTATTGGGTCAGTTTGTGCCAGATACTGCAAATCCAAAATTGATTTTGCAGACTTTAAAATAATTCATTCAAATATGTCTTTTCTTTTTGAGCCAGAAAATTTATTGCCATATGATGGTATTGCCATCTACCATGGAATAGTATTCAATGAACAAGAAGCAAATGGAATTTGTAAGGATTTATTTGATACCATCCCTTGGAAGCAAGACGAAGTGCTGATGTTTGGTAAAAAAATCATCACCAAAAGAAAAGTGGCATGGTATGCAGATGCGGGCATAACCTATACCTATGCTGGGGTCAAAAAATCAGGTTTGGAGTGGACATCCGCTTTAGTTTGTATCAAACAAAAAGTGGAAGCAATGGCTGGGGCAAAGTACAATGCATGTTTACTCAATCTATACCATGAAGGTGAGGAGGGGATGGGATGGCATCAGGACAATGAAAAAGAAATAGTCGCAGGGTCCTCCATTGCCTCTTTGAGTTTTGGGGCAGTCAGAAAATTTGCTTTTAAACATGCCAAAACCAATGAACGCTTAGACATTGAACTGGCAAATGGTTCCTTCTTAGATATGAAAGGGGTCATTCAGCAATATTGGTATCATTCCTTGCCTAAGACAAAGCGCATCAAACAAATGCGGATAAATTTAACCTTTAGATTGATGCAAAGCGATGATAATGTTCCAATAAGATAGATGGGAACAAATTTGTATTATAAATAGTTGTAGTAATCTATTTTTTTCTTAATTTTTGTTTCAAATTAAACTTAAAAAAATGAAAAAAACATGCTTGGTAGCATTGCTTGCTACAACCTTATTTGCTTGTTCAACGCCTGCTGAAACAAAAGTTGAATCTACAACAGGAACAACTTCAGTCACTACAGAAGGTCCAGATGTTGAATTAATGAAAAAAGCGGGTGCATCATGGGCTAGTGGTAATTGGGATGCGTATTTGGCTTGCTATGCAGATACCGCAAAATCTATCCATAATGGTTGGGCTGTAACTACAGATACAACAGTTGCAAGAAAAGTGTCTTCTTACATAGATATGTTCAAGAAAAGCAGAGAAGGTATGGATGGTAATGTGACTATCAACAATGGCATATATGAAGTAGTAACCATGGCTGATGGCAGTAAATATGGTCATGCTTGGGTAGATTGTTCTTGGAAAACAAAGACAGGTGAAACTAGCAAAACAGTCATATTTAATTCATATTCTATTAAAGACGGCAAATTGACCACAGAATGGCCGATCTATAATACAAAGGAGTTCGATAAATTGATGAAATAATATTTTAGTTTGGTATAATATGAACGGGGGTAATTATTTATAATAACCCCCTTTTTTATGCCTTAAAAATATTTTTTAGTATCAAAAAGATACATATATTTATTACATAAAAATTATACAAATGAAAAAAACAATCCTAGTAGCATTTTTAGCTACAACTATTTTCGCTTGTTCAACACCAGGTGAAAAAACTGCTTCAACTGACACCGCTGCTTCAACATCTAGTTGTGTTAAAGAAGGTCCAGAAGTTGAATTAATGAAAAAAGCAATCACAGCTTATAGCGCTGGTGATTTTGCTACATGGGCTTCTTGCTTCAGTGATACAGCTAAATCATGGCATAATGGAGACACAGTTGGAATGAGTGTGTCTGATAGAGTTGAAATGTTTAAAAAGCAAAGAGAATTATTTGAAGGTATGGTAGATTCAGGTACACCAAATTACGAGGTTGTTACTGTTGCAACTGATGACGAACGTTACAAAGGTTATAAGTGGGGTCATGCTTGGGTTACATTTAAAGCTAAGGCTAAGACTGGCGAAACTATGAAAACATTAACTTTTGGAGCCTTTGCTATTAAAGACGGAAAAATTCATTGGGAGCAAGTAATCTATGACGCTAAATAAAAAATAAATCTATGAAAAAAACAATTTTAGTGATGGCAACTGCCATTTCATTATTTGCTTGTACAAATCCTCAAGCAACAACAAGTACTGGATCAGATGAAGCTAGCATGGCTGATTTTAAAGAAAATGCAAAAGTTGTAAAGTCGGCGTTACAAGCATTTGCAAAAAATGACTTAGCTGAATTTGGAACCTATGTTTCTGATACTGTTAAAATTTATGGACCTGGATTTAATGATACTGTAGCTTATACTAAGGCACAATGGATAGAGAGACTTGCTAGTTTTCATACCATACTTAAGGATATTAAAGCAAATATCGGATTAACTTTACCAGGTATGGATACTACAACATTTAAGCCAGATGGTACAGGTGTTAGAACTTATGTAAATTGGCAATCTGAATCAATTATCAATGGTCATAAATACAATAACAAGTTTTATTCAGTGTTTAAATTAAATGCAGATCATAAAATTATTGAAGAAGACCAATTTTTTGATGCAACTGGCTTAGTAGCTGATGCAATGGCGCCAAAGAAATAAAGTTTAAGTTTATATAAAATACGAAGAAAGGGCCCTTAGCAATAAGGGTCTTTTTTTTGAGGTTATTAAAACGAAAAAGCCCCTAACTCATTGAAAGTTAAGGGCTTTTGCGGACCGGACGGGACTCGAACCCGCGACCTCCGCCGTGACAGGGCGGCATTCTAACCAACTGAACTACCGATCCAAGAACTCCGTATCTAGTTTCCTATTTCCGGGTTGCAAAGATAAGGGTAAAGAAGTTTTTTAAACAAATCTTTTATTAAAAAAGGTTGTATTATTTTTACAGCCTAATTCATGATTATGCCAGTATATCCAAATAGACAGTTTTTAGAATTTGAGCAGCCAATTAAGGACTTATATGAGCAAATTGATGCGACCAAGAAACTAGCCGAAAAGAACCCTAAAATTGATTTATCTGCAACGGTAGCTCAGTTGGAGAAATCTATTGTGGATAAGCGTAAAGCAATCACAGAAAGCTTATCCCCGTGGCAACGTGTGCAATTGAGCCGTCATCCAGACAGACCTTATACTTTAAAATATATCCATTTAATGTGCGATAAATTCATCGAATTACATGGTGACCGAAATGTGAAGGATGACAAAGCCATGGTGGGTGGATTTACAGAATTCAATGGCCAAACGGTGATGATGATTGGTCAACAAAAAGGAAGCAATACAAAGGCTAGGCAGCTACGTAATTTTGGTATGGCCAACCCAGAAGGGTATAGAAAGGCGCTTAGATTGATGAAATTGGCCGAAAAATTTGATAAACCTGTCGTTTGCTTGATTGATACTCCAGGGGCATTTCCAGGGCTAGAAGCGGAGGAAAGAGGCCAAGGAGAGGCCATTGCGCGTAATATTTATGAAATGATCCGTTTAAAAGTGCCTATTGTGATTGTGATCATTGGAGAAGGGGCAAGTGGTGGTGCATTAGGAATAGGTGTGGGTGATAAGACTTTGATGATGGAAAACACTTGGTATACCGTGATTTCTCCAGAAAGTTGCAGCTCTATTTTATGGAGAAGTTGGGATAAAAAAGAACTGGCTGCAGAGCAATTGAAATTGACTGCAAATGATATGAAAGGTTTTGGCCTGGTAGACGAGATTGTGCAAGAGCCATTGGGTGGTGCACATTGGGATTATGAAGCAGCAGCCGAGATGCTTAAGAAACAAATTATTAAAGCCTTGGATGAGATCAAAGATATCGACCCTGCTAAAAGAGTCGAAAATAGAATCGAAAAATACAGCAAGATGGGCTTCTGGGAAGAAGCTTAGTTCAGTTTTTGCTTAATCGCTTGTAATTTCATCAATGCTTCCACTGGTGTAAGATTGTTGATGTCAATGCTATCTAATTCTTTACGGATGGATTCAAAAGTTTCTGTATGTGCATCAAATATGGACAGTTGGAATTTTTCTGTTGTTGCTTGCACTGTTGGACTAGCTTGTTGATGTTCCTTGTTTTTTATTTCCATTTCATGTAAAATCGTATTGGCGCGATCGACTAATTCATTGGGCATACCAGCCATCTTTGCCACATGGATTCCAAAACTATGGGTGCTTCCGCCTTTGGCTAATTTACGTAAGAAGATAATTTTATTCCCCACTTCTTTATGTGTAACATGGTAGTTATGGACACGTTTTAATTGCCCTTCTAAATCATTCAACTCATGGTAATGTGTTGCAAATAAAGTTTTAGGACGATGCGCAGATTTTTGTAAGTACTCTACAATACTCCATGCAATAGAGATACCATCATAAGTAGATGTGCCTCGGCCAATTTCATCCAATAAAATTAAACTTCTCGCACTCAGGTTATTTAAAATACTTGCAGTCTCAATCATCTCCACCATAAAAGTAGACTCGCCTGCATTTAAATTATCACTTGCACCTACGCGTGTAAAAATTTTATCGGTCAATGGGATAGCAGCAGCAGTAGCTGGCACAAAGGAGCCCATATGCGCCATCAAAGTAATCAAAGCAGTTTGTCTTAACACCGCACTTTTTCCGCTCATGTTGGGTCCTGTAAGCACAATGATTTGTTGGTCATTGGGATCCAATAAAGTATGGTTGGCAATATAAGGTGTATCTATTGGAAGGGTTTGCTCTATCACGGGATGTCTGCCATCGGTGATGGATAAAATACCATCATCTGTCATTGTCGGTTGACAATATTTATTTTGCTTGGCGATGTGTGCAAAACATAATAAGCAATCAATCACCCCAACAAACTGTCCATTGGTTTGAATGGCATTGAGATCGGATAATATAAGGTCTAATAAATGTTGATACAACTGTTGTTCTAAAGCAAAAATTTTATCCTCTGCACCTAATATCTTTTCTTCGTATTCTTTTAATTCAGGGGTAATATACCTTTCGGCAGTAGTTAATGTTTGTTTACGAATCCAATCAGTAGGTACTTTATTTTTATGTACATGGGTGACTTCTAAATAATAGCCATACACATTGTTGTAACCAATTTTCAAGGAACTAATACCGGTGATTTCTGCTTCTTTGTTTTGTAATTGAGTTAAGTATTCCTTGCCGCCACTGGATATATTTCTTAATTCATCTAAAGTTGGGTCAACACCATTTTTTATAAATCCTCCTTTCATGATGGTTGCAGGAGGCAGCTCCATGATATAGTATTGAATGGCTTCAATTGTTTTTTGACAAACCACTAGGTTGGTTGCAAGTTGCTTTAAATAGGGGTTTGAACTTGGAGCCAATGTGGTTTTAATTGCGGCAACCGCTGTCAATGATTTTTCTAATTGCACTAACTCTCTTGGTTGAATTTTTCGACTAGCTAACTTACTTGTTAACCTTTCTAAGTCGCCGCATGACTCAATGGTTTCATGTAATGTAGTAGCAGTTGCTGTAGCATCTAAAAAATAAGCGACTGCACTTAGTCTTTGATTAATTTGTTCCAAAGATTGTAATGGGAAAATCAACCATCGTTTTAATAACCTTGCACCCATTGGACTCTTTGTAGCGTCCATGATATCGATTAACCCTTTTTGTCCTGCACCATTCCCAATTAATTCTAAATTACGAATGGTGAATTTATCCATCCATAAAATTTCATTGCGATCAATACGGCCAATGGTATGTATATGTTGTAGGTGAGGATGTTCCGTTTCCTTCAAATAATGTAGGATCGCACCTGCAGCAATGATGCCTAATTTTTGGGATTCAATACCAAATCCTTTTAGGCTCTGCGTCTGAAATTGTTTTAATAAAAGTTCAGTGCCAAATGCTTCATCAAAAATCCAGCTATCTAAACCATAAGTATAAAATCCAGCACCAAAATTTTCTTTCAATGCGTTTTGGTAATTTTTTGGATAGAGGATTTCTGCAGGTTGTAAACTTTGTAATAATTTATCCAAGTATTCCAAATTGCCTTCTGCAATTAAGAACTCGCCAGTGGTGATGTCTAAGAATGCAATACCACCTTGCTCATTTTCTACAAATAAAGCTGCTAAAAAATTATTTTGTTTATGTTCCAACAATTTATCGTTGGTTGCAATGCCAGGCGTCAACATATCTGTCACACCTCTTTTCACAATGCCCTTGACTGTTTTTGGGTCCTCTAATTGGTCGCATATGGCAACACGATGTCCCGCCTTGACTAATTTATGTAAATAAGTATCCAACGAATGATGGGGGAAACCAGCTAGTTCACTTGAGGAGGCCGCTCCATTGTTTCTTTTAGTTAAAGTAATCCCTAAAACCTTAGAGGCAATCACCGCATCTTCTCCAAATGTCTCATAAAAATCACCCACTCTAAAGAGTAAAATAGCATCAGGGTATTTTTGTTTAATAGCCCGATGCTGTTGCATTAGAGGTGTTTCTGAACTTGATTTTGACATGGGTGACAAACCTACATAATTTTTTAATATTTGAAAAGCTTACTTTTGCACTATGCGCAAATTAAGCATGGAAGAATTGGGGAGAAAGTCGGTCGAAGACTTTAAACTAGCAGACAAAAAGCCGCTGGTGGTGGTGATGGATAATATCCGTAGTATGCACAATGTGGGCAGTGTCTTTAGAACAGCAGATGCATTTTTAATCAGCGGGATTTGTCTATGTGGTTTCACCCCGCAGCCGCCGCACCGTGATATCCATAAAACAGCTTTAGGCGCCACAGATTCAGTGGATTGGCTTTATTATGAACACACAGTTGACGCTGTTTTGGCTTTAAAGGCAAGAGGCTTTAAAGTGCTTGCGATTGAGCAAACAGAAGGAAGCATCATGTTGGATGCATATGAACATAAGCTTGTTCCAACAGCATTTGTTTTTGGCAATGAAGTAGACGGAGTAAGTGATGAAGTGATACAAGTATGCGATGGGGTGATTGAAATACCACAATGGGGGATGAAGCATTCATTGAACATTTCGGTTGCTGCAGCTGTTGTATTGTGGGAGTTTGTAAGAAAAGTAGATTAGATTTTAAATATGAGTACAGTTAAAAATTATTTGAGTTTAGTGAAGTTTTCACATACCATTTTCGCGATGCCATTTGCGTTGATCGGTTTTGTGTTGGGTATGGCTGCTTTGAAAAATAATAACATTAACCTACAAACCAACGAGGTTATTATTCGTTTTTGCTTGGTGCTAGTTTGTATGATCACAGCCCGTTCGGCTGCAATGGGGTTCAATCGTTATTTAGATCGTCATTTTGATCAACTAAATCCAAGAACTGCCATTCGTGAAATTCCTGCTGGTATTATCAAAGCCGAAAAAGCTTTGGGTTTTGTAATTGTGAATGCAATGATTTTTATTGTTGCCACCTATTTTATCAATCCAATTTGTTTTTACCTTGCTCCTGTCGCTTTATTTGTGATTTTATTTTATAGTTACACAAAACGTTTTACTTATTTGTGTCATTTGGTTTTAGGGGTTGGACTTTCCTTAGCACCTATTGGCGCATACTTAGCAGTGACAGGGGTATTTGACATATTACCATTGCTTTTTTCTTTTGCAATTATTTTTTGGGTCAGTGGTTTTGATATTATCTATTCATTACAGGATGCTGAATTTGATAAATCACTTGCACTATACTCTATGCCAAGTCAATGGGGGGTTAAAAAAGCTTTAAGTATATCCAGGATATTTCATTTTTTTTCGGGGGTATTTTTATGGACCGCCTATTTTATTGGGAATTTCCATTGGTTGTATTTAATTGGTTTGCTTGTGTTTAATATTTTATTGATTTATCAACAAAGTATTGTGAAACCAAATGATTTGTCCAAAGTTAATTTAGCTTTTATGACAGCGAATGGCATAGCAAGTATTGTCTTTAGTATCTTTGTGATTACAGGAATTATTTTATCTATTTAATATAAATCAATTGGCAAGAATCATTTGTATAGATTATGGGGGAAAGCGATGTGGATTGGCAGTGACCGATCCCTTTCAAATGATTGCGACTTCGCTGATCACAGTGGACACTAAAAGTTTATATACTTTTTTAACAGATTATATTGCCAAAGAACCTGTTGAATTAATATTGATTGGGGAGCCATTAAACTTAGATGCATCCCCAACCCATGCCACGCCCTTAGTAAAAAAAGCCATTCTTGAATTAACTGAGAAATTCCCTACTATACCTATTCAAACGGTGGATGAGCGCTTTAGTTCAAAAACAGCAGTGAGGGCCATGATCGAAATGGGGATGAAAAAGAAAGACCGTCAGGTGAAGCAAAATGTAGATTTAATCGCCGCCACCATCCTGCTTCAAGAATACTTGAATAACAAGGATCTTATGTCTTAATTGTACTTGAATCTATTTACGACCTATTTATTGTAACTTTGCACCCATAATTGAACTTCTATGACCTTACCAATTGTAGCCTATGGTGCTGCCGTTTTAAGAAAAGTGAGTGCACCAATCAATGCGGATTATCCCAATTTGACCAAGCTCATCGAAGATATGTGGGAAACCATGTACGATAGCAATGGGGTAGGCCTTGCCGCACCTCAGATCAATCGTGCCATCAGGTTGTTTGTAATGGATAGCCAACAAATATTTGAGAACGCCGAACCAGGGGATGCCATTTATCCAGATGCACCAGGTATCAAAGCGGTTTTTATCAATGCTGAAATTATTGAACTAAGTGGCAATGAATGGGTGTATAACGAAGGTTGTTTGAGTATCCCAAAAATTAGAGAAGATGTGTTAAGACACGAAAAAGTGACAATGAAATACATGGACGAAAATTTTGTGGAACATACAGCTACTTTTGATGGCATGACTGCGCGTATCATTTTACATGAGTATGATCATATTGAGGGTAAATTATTCATTGATTACATTAAGCCACTCAGAAAAAAAATGTTACAGGGTAAACTGAATGATATTCATAAAGGCAAAGTAAGAGTAGATTATAAAATGACTCAAATAAAATAAGCATGCGTTCATTTCTATTCATAATGTGTATGGCCCTTTTAGGCCAATCTTGGGCGCAGGATACGACATTGAATATCGAAAACCAGACTTTTACATTAGCAGATGCTATCGTTAGAAATAATTTTGAGTATAGAGACATTTTAGCAAAAATAAAGCGTGATACCAGTTTTTATAAAGCCTTTAAAACCTTAAGGACTATAGGATACAGTTCGTTCAATCATATCGAGATGTATGATAAGCATCAAAAGATGGAAGCCTCTTTGGATAGTCGCACCCGTCAAAATAGAATAGGCGATTGTAGAACAATGGATGTCATTGAAGAAAAAACATTTGGGAAATTAAGAGATAGTAAAGGTGAATACAATTACGTCACACCTTCCTTATACGCAAGTTTATTTTTTACAAAAGGAAAAATTTGTGGCGAAACCAATATTGTAAAAGGGAAGAAAAGAACTATTCAAGGTTCCGGTATTGAAAAAGCGAAAGAGCAATTGAAAATGTTGTTCTTTAATCCGGGTGAAAAAATTCCTGGCATCCCTATGATAGGTAATAAATTAGATTTATACGATGACAACGCACATGAGTTGTATGATTATAGATTGGATTATGTAGACTACCATGGCAAATTGGCTTATGTATTTGAGATCAAACCCAAAGCCGATCTTGGATTTTTTGCAAAAGACAGGGTGGTGGTAGATCAAATGATTACATGGTTCAATCCAAGCACATTAGAAGTATTAGGCCGTAATTACTCATTGAGCTATAAAGCCGGGGTGTATGACTTTAATGTACAAATGGAAGTAGAAATGACCTACACAGCCAATGGCCTTTTAGTCCCTAAAATATTAAGGTATAAGGGAGATTGGGATGTGATTTTTAAAAAGAGAGAACGTGGACTTTTTACAGCAACACTATTTGATTTTAAAGTAGGAGAATAAATAAAGGGGAAAAATCTAGTACCAGTAAAATGAGTAAGCTAGTGTTGTAAAAAACTGCCCTCAATATATTTTACTACTTCAACTAAGCTTCCAGTTTCTTTAAATACTTTCAATTGCCTATCTGCACCAGTGCCATTGGTAAAAATAGCTTGTACTTTTTCAATATGTTTTCTGCTTCCTAAATCATCTACCACGCCGTCTACAAACTCAAGTAGTTCATTAATTAAATCCTTGACAGGTACTTCTTTTTCTTTGCCAAAGTCAATCAGTAATCCATCAATGCCATAGCGGCTTGCACGCCATTTATTTTCATTGATCAATGCACGTTGGTAATTGATGAAATTGATGTTCTGCCTTCTGAGTGTATAAATTTTTGCACATAGAGCTTGAAATAATGCAGCGATGGTGGCTGTTTCTTGCACGGTCATAGGCACATCGCAGATTCTAAATTCAATGGTGTTGAACACTGGATGTACCCTTAAATCCCACCATATTTTTTTAGCATTATCGATGCAATTGGTTTTGATCAACAATTGGATAAAACTTTCATAGGCTTCGATGCTTTCAAAATAGTCTGGAATACCAGTTCTTGGAAATTTATCAAAAATTTTAGAGCGGTAAGATTTATAGCCTGTATTACTTGATTCCCAAAAAGGGGAGTTCGTGCTCAATGCATAAATATGTGGAAGAAAATACCTGGCTGTATTGGCAATATGAATGGCCATACGGCGATCTTCCATGCCAATGTGTACATGTAGACCAAAAATCAAATTACTCCTGGCAGCCTGCTGTAATTCGTTTAAAAGGGCTTGATACCTGCTTTGGTCCGAGATCAATTGGGTTTCCCATAAACTAAAAGGGTGGGTACCTGATGCGCCAATACTA